>Ga0209000_1001957_pt1 | contig 12040 bp, 4 predicted proteins | sample RifGroD2_FD_183998 | JGI IMG/M metagenome (GOLD analysis project Ga0209000, IMG submission 183998) | Groundwater microbial communities from Rifle, Colorado, USA - Groundwater D2 (SPAdes) (version 2) | ecosystem: Environmental > Aquatic > Deep subsurface > Groundwater | place: Rifle, Colorado...
TTGCCGGAGACTTTGAACTGCAAACTTTGACGACCAATATAAAGATTTTGGGTACATTTGATACTCGAGGAAAGTTGTCGAGTGTGAGGGTCGAAAACATCCTTAAGGAGCCTGATGCAATGACTACTTTGATCGGAAAAGAGATTTTGAAACTTTCGATAAGTATGGAGGGAAAGTCCGACAGCCGGGTACTGGCGGCCACTACCGGCACACCGGTACAGGAAGCGGTTGGTATCCCTCTGAGTTTGGGACGAATAGCCTCTTTCTTCCAAGTGAAGCAGGACTTAGAGGACGGGTCTTTTACCATTGTTTCTCAACCAAGTCCTGGATTCCCGGCAACTGGACTAACATCTGTGGCTGGGCCACCAGGACCTCCCGGACCAGCAGGAGGACCAAAGGGGGATAAGGGAGACAAGGGAGATAAGGGGGACCAGGGAATAGCCGGGGCACAGGGTCCTGCGGGAGCGACTGGAACAGACGGTGCAGACGGATCGGGTACAAGTACCGATACTTTAGCAGATGTCACAGCAAGAGGTGCTTCAACAAGTAATTTAATAACTTTAAGCGGAGGATTGACGGTGTCCGGAGGGACAGTTAGTCTGCCGGCCGGATCTATCGGCAATGCTGCTTTGGCAAACTCCTCAGTTACGGTCACACCGACAACAGGAACAGGTATTTCGGTATCTGGATCACCAGTTTCGCTTGGGGGAGTTCTGACAATTGCCGGAATTGACGCATCAACATCTGTTAAAGGAGTTGCTTCATTTAACCCAACCAACTTCAGTGTAGCGAGTGGTGTCGTCAATACAATTCAAGGAATTTCCACGGCCGCCTCACCATCATTTACCGGGTTAACACTTTCGGGTGACCTAGCCGTTAATGGTGGTGATATTACGTCCACGGCTTCTACACTTTCAATTAATACCAACGGCGCATCTTCGGGCTTTATTCAAATAGGTGGTGGAGGAGGTGGATCGTCAACCCCAGATATTTTAGTGGTTGACCAAGATACAACATCGCTTGCGGCTGGAACAGATGGGGCAATACTACTAGACTCGACTGGAAAATTTAATATTTATGAAGGTGGAGCGTGGAAAGTGTTATGTAATAAAACCGATGCTGCTTGTGGTGCCGGTTCTGGGGCCGCTCTTTCTGCTGTAACCGCGGCGACAGGAGGAAACACTATTAGTAATGGTGATCATGCGCAAATCTGGAACTGGTCTCTGACAACTGTGAATAACACAGCCTTTAGTTTTGGTGAAAGCTCTCCATCTACAAACGGAGCCGGTTTACAGTATATTTTAGAAGCTTCTACAGAAGTAGGTTCTACGGCGGCCCCCCTTAGAGTGATAGCTGAAGGCAATACCATAATAAATACAACTAATACTGGTGGTTTGACCTTTGGAAATACAACTCTCAATACACCAATCACTTTGCAATCCGGGACGGGGAATATATTAATTGGTAATGATGCGAATGCCAAAGCAATTACAATCGGTAGCAGCACGGTTGGTACGACATTGGCCTTGACAGGTGGAACTACTTGGTCGGTTTCATCAGCCGGATTGGGAACTTTCGCAAACATTATTGATAACGGACTGACTGCCTCATCGGCGGTTTATACAGACGGATCGAAACAATTGACATCCACTGCTCCAACATCGGGAACAATTGGCTACTGGAGTAGAACGGGAACTACTTTGTCACCAAGTACTGCTGGAGATGCTGTGACTACCTCAGGAAATATTTCTACGTCAGGAATAGGAACAATTACTTCAGCAGGAGCTTTTGTGGGTCCGACTACAACCAATACAATTAATGGTTTGATCATTAACTCCGGAGCCTTAACAGGAGTTGCTTCGATTGATACCATCGGAGTGACCGCTACTGCCTTATCTTTCGCCGGTACCGGAGCAGTGACCTCGACCGGGGCGAACACCATGAGTATTGATGGAGGTGCGTCAGGAGTGTTGAACCTTAACGGAACATCAACGGGAGACATATTAATTGGTGGAGGTTCGGTTTCGACGGGATGCACCATTGTAAATGCTACAGGGGCTCTAAGTTGTGCCGGAGGATTATCCGGATCGAATTTTAATGGATCCAGCTCGGGAACTAACACCGGAGATGTCACTTTGGCAGCAATTGGATCTACCCCTAATGCCAATGGAGCCACACTCACCGGACAGGCCTTAAATCTAGAACCGGCCAGTGCTTCTTTTGGAGGTGTAGTCACCAATGGAACACAAACTTTAGCAGGAGCAAAAACATTCTCGAGTTTACTAACGGGTACTGCGGGTCTGACCATCACAGGAGCCACTGTTTCATTAAACGATTCATCAAACTTTGATGTTTCGATTGCCGGTGGAACTTCTACCGGAACCATCAATATCGGTACCGGAACAGGGGTTCAAGCTCTAAACTTCGGCACCGGTGGAACAGGTGCAAAGACCCTTACGATTGGCTCAACCGCATCGACAGGAACTGTGAATATAAACGCGGGGACAGGTGGAATTAATTTTGATTCTAATACGATGTTTGTAGATGCGACAAATAACAAAGTAGGAATCGGAACAGTAACCCCACTTTTGAAATTATCTGTAGTAGATAACAACGCTGCTACGGCGAGTGCAAGTGTGACAAACCTAAATCAGACAAGCTCTGTTAATAATTCGGTAATGACGTTAAGTACGGGGACGACGACAGGGAACTTAACTAGATTTATGCAGTTTTATAGATCGGCCACGGCATCTACTATTGGTCAGGGTGTGGGTAGAATCGTTCTAAATAATGCCGGAGTACAGTTTACTTCCGGAGGTGCTGACTTAGCTGAATGGACCGAGGTGATTGATAGTCCGGCAGACGGAGACATTATTGCCTCCAAAACCAGTGGAAATCAGAAAGCGGTGACGGGAGACTTAATTTTGGGAGTAGTTTCGGATACGGCGGCTTTTGTGGGTAATGACACGTTTGGGACCGACGGTAATGCCGGAAAAGCGATTGTCGGTATGCTTGGTCGGGTAAATACAAAAGTAGACACGACCAATGGAAATATTGCCGTAGGTGATCCGATTACAGCTAGTTCGGTGGCCGGTGTCGGTATGAAGCAAACCAAACCAGGTCCCACAATTGGAAAAGCTTTGGCAGCAAAGTCTACCTCAGGAGTTGAGAGAATTGCGATTCAAGTAGTACCAGGTTGGTATGATCCAGATGTTCTCCTCGCATATCCTGCTTTTTCAATTGCAGGTTCGGGTGACATTCTTGATCAACAATCTTCGATAGTCACTCGTGTAGGTGGATTCCAAGGATTAATAGCAAGAGATGCAACAGTGTCTTCGACATTTAAATTGGGAAGCGATTTAATCACAGATCTCACAGGTAATGGAATTACAAATAATTCCAATTCTTTACAAATAAATCTCACTTCTTCAGGTACGACCGGTGCGACTTCCAGTAATTCCGGTATGGAATTTGATTCAGGAGCACTAACATTACTTCATGGGTGTGGTGATGGGCAAATATTGAAATGGAATAATACTACCGATGTTTGGTATTGCGCTACTGACAATACCGGTGGCGGTGGAGGAACTCTTCAAACTACATACGATACAGGCAGCACTATTACAACTACGACGGCAAAAAACATAGAATTTGTTTTGGGCGACGTCGCCACTCCAACTTCCTTTACTTTAGAAAACCAAGATACAGCGGGAGTCTCGGCTCAGAGAATATTTAATTCGATTGCCTCTGGAGCACTAACTAATGGACTTCTGGTTGAGCAAACAGGAGCAGGGACGATGACAAATGCGATTCAAATTGCAGAAACGGCCGGAACAATCAATGATGGAATTTTAATCACAGGAATTCTAGAGAACATTCTCAACTCCGGAAGTATTGATATCACCGGAGCAGGTGCGATCACAGGAGCAACGGGGGTTACATTGACTTCCGGAAACATAACTACGCCGGGGGATATTACTACTTCTAGTACTGGAGTTATCACATCTGCCGGACTTCTCACAGCAAGTAATGGATTCGCTGTCACAACCGGAAACGTAACACTAAGCAGTGCCAATATACTTGGAGCTTCGCCCTTTGTCTTCGATGGAGGCACCCCTGACGCAAACAAAACGACATTCACCTTTACGGATCCAACCGGAGCCAGGGTAATAACTTTCCCGAATGCTTCAATTACAGTTAATGCTGGGGCTGATATTTCCGGAACAACACTCGCATCTAACGTAGTGAACTCATCGCTGACAAGCGTCGGAACATTAGGGTCACTGACAGTCTCCGGTACAACAAGTATTAACACAGTTGGAATTACATCTACAGGAATTACTTTTGCGGGTGCCGGTACGGTAACTTCCACGGGTGCGAATGCCATGAACATCGATGGTGGATCAACAGGAGCACTTAATTTAAACGGTACGTCGACAGGTGACATCTTGATTGGTGGCGGATCAGGAGCGACCGGGTGTACTATTGCGAATGCTACGGGCAACATTACTTGTACCGGAGCCGTGTCCGCATCAAACGTATCGGGATCAACGTCGGGAACCAACACCGGAAACGTGACTCTCTCAGCGATAGGAGCAACTCCCAATGCCAACGGAGCAACACTAACCGGACAAGCCTTAAATCTAGAACCGGCCAGTGGATCTTTCGGAGGTGTAGTCACTACCGGTACCCAAACATTCGCAGGAGACAAAACCTTCTCCGGCCTCATCAATGGCAACGCCGGACTAACAGTAATCGGGGCAGCCATTTCCTTAAATGATTCTTCGAACTTTAATGTCTCGATTGCCGGCGGAACTTCTACCGGAACAATAAATATCGGTACCGGTACCGGAATTCAAGCTCTTAACTTTGGTACTGGTGGGACAGGTGCAAAGACCCTCACAATTGGCTCAACCGCCTCAACGGGGTCGACGAGCATTCAATCAGGAACAGGTGGAATATTGATGACTGCAGGAGTGAGTGGGTCGAGTAGTCAGGTGAGAATCGGGAACAGTGCTTCTGCAACTCCTGATTTACTTGTTCTTGATAATGGAACAGCTGATCCGACCGGAGTAAATGGGGGTACTTATTACAACACTTCTACAGGGAAATTTAGATGTTTTGAAGCAAGCGCATGGAAGAACTGTGATACGACTGGGGCGAGTGCGACGTCGGATCTTCAACATGCGGCTTCGTATGGGACATCTGAAACGGGGGTAGCTGTTACGACTGATACACAGATAACCTCTGTGTCAATCACTCCGTCTACAGCGAATGGTGACGTAATAATCAGGGGTGAAATAAATATTGTGAGTGGAAACAATACAGATCACTCACTGACAGTTACCCTTGAGAGAGGGGGAACAACTTGTGCAAACTCAACTCTGTTAGAAACAAATACAATCTCAATTGTATCTAGTAACAACACTACAGTGGGAAGTTTTGAGATGGCAAGTGTAGATGTAGATCCAGGCGCATCGGCTCAGACCTATCGCCTTTGTGCAACATCGACCCAATCTGACACACTTGTGCTTCAATCGTTAATTGCGACTGTAGTAGACACCGGTGCCGATTTGGCCGAAATTTATACAACGAACGATGAGACTATTGCAGCAGGGGATGTGGTTTCTCTTGACACTACCCTTTCCACCGGAGTTAAGAAAAGCGGTCGGGCTTATGACTCAAATGTCTTCGGAATTGTAGCCACTAGACCAGGAATTACAATTGGTGGAGTGACTGATGAGGGAGCAAAAGCTATCCCCGTGGCCTTATCTGGAAGAGTGCCTGTTAAGGTGAGTGCAGAAAATGGAGCAATTCAGGCTGGAGACTATCTGACTTCATCATCAATTCTCGGAGTGGCGATGAAAGCAACAAAGGCGGGATCAGTCATTGGTACTGCAATGACGGGATTTGGTGGGCAAGGAATTGGAAAAGTTGTGGTCTTTGTGAAAAACGGAGAGAGTAACGGTGCAAAACTAGCTGATGTGATGAGTGGAATTGATATTTCGAATAAGGGAGATGTACTTGCAAATCTGATTCAACAAAATGAAAATCAAGTTTCAACCGCTTCGGTCAATATTTCCGAAATAATGACTGATAGGGTAGTCGCAGGAGTGGAAATGATTACTCCGAAAGTGATTACTCAGGATATTCTCGCCACCGGAATGTTTGTAATGCAGGATAAAGAGGGGAATGAGAATGTAAAGATCACTTCTGACGGAAACGCGATCTTTATGGGAACGATCAAGGCAGACAAGATCGAGGCGAACGAAATAAAGGGCTTCAAGCTGATGGCAGACAGTATTACGACCTTGTCCGACAAAGTCGCCGGTATCGCCACTTCCTCAGCTACTGCGACACCAAGCGCTGAGAGTAAATCACTTTCAATGTCAGACGTGATAAATAATATCTTTAGAAACATCGCTGAGTTCTTTGGCAAGGTGATCTTCCATAACGACGTTGCGTTCCTGGGCCGACCGACCTTCAATAAAGACACGGCCGGGTTTGCCATCATCAAAGGGGACAGTAATGAAGTCGAAGTGAAGTTTGAAAAAGAATATGCGACTGAGCCGGTGGTGAATGTCAGTCTGCAAATTGCTGGAGCGGTAGACTTGAATGGGTTGCCAACCTACGCAGTTGTCGATGTAAATACCAAAGGCTTTAAGATTCGACAGAGTCGAGTAGCGGGAATGGATCTGAGGTTCTCCTGGGTCGCCATAGCGGTCAGTGATGCCAAATCTGCGGAGTCTGTGGGAAGCAGTGTCACTGTGGCACCTCAGCCAACACCTTCGATTTCCGCGGTAGCAGCTCCTACAGTCTCTCCTTCACCAACACCAGAAACAACTATAACGCCAACGCCTCAGCCGGAGGCCGGGACGCCAACCCCGACAATAATAGAGCCTTCACCTTCACCTTCGCCGGAAGCGGATCTGCCCGTAGAGGATGTGGTGACACCATCAATTGAGGCAAGTGGTAGTGGAATTCCAGATCACGAACCAATGTAGTGCCCCAGGACGGCTTCAGGGAAAACAAATGAGTTCCTACAGGCAAAGGAATCGATTTGATGAAGTATCTGCAATTAGGCAGAAAATGAGAAATGATAGTAAAAGAAGGACGTTTCGATCCTATAAACCAACCCTATGGCGTAGTTGACTTTGTAGTGGATTGGGGAGGGTGAGAGGGCATGATTCCTTTTTGGTTTTTCCTTATTTGCTTTTAGCACAGAAAAATTGTTCGATTGAAATCGTTGTTTTCATGGCTAAAGGGAGCCTTCAAAGAATTTGTGTGTAAATTAAACTTAGATATTTATTATTTCGAAATTTGTGCAAAATAAGTTAGGCCTTCTGTTCTGGGTGGCGCTATTGTTGTCGGAATTATGTATCTTATATGTAGCCTTGACTGCGCATACGGGTCATATTATTACACTGTCAGAAAATATTTTAAAACGGGAGTTGAGGGCTTATTTTCACGAATTTTGTATGGCTGGTGTGGGGTATGGGGGAAATCTTGTGATTTACTTGCCTGCAGTTATCTAGTATATAGGATTATTTTCGGTCTAACTTCACATATAATATTTAATCTCGCCTATTACCAATGTTTACCATTTATTACTATCTTACAAGCTATCCTCATAGGTTTTACGGTTAGTGGTCTGAATAAGTCTTGTTTAGAGAATATTGTAACCTTATAGATATATTTGTATGCGTGATTTGTTTTAGTATCGACGTTTACCAATCTTTACCAAGTCGAATGCTTTCTATGGGCGTACATTATTTTTGTTGAACTTAAATGAGGCATATCTTGATTACCCCTCGGGGGTTTGTAATTTTCCCGGAGAAGCACTCAGAGCATATCCCCCCTGTGGTATAAACACTGTTTTGTGTATGTAAACCTATAGCAGTCTCGGGAGATGGGTATTCCACACACATACTCTTTAGTGCGAACGTTTTAGACCTATTCTGTGAGGTTTTAACCGTGAAAACGCTTGTAGAAGAGAGTGTAATTTGGTGAATGAAAAAAGTAAATTAGTTCTTTTCGATGTAGAAGTCGTTTATCCACCAGCCACTGTTTTGGGATGAATCCTCCTGGCTCATTATCATTACCCATTGGTCAACCTTTTTAAATACGGAGACGCTCTTTGACTCGTTGAGAGATCTTATTTGGGGAGAAGTGATGGATGGTGAATTTCGAACAGGTATGGTGCCCACTTTGGGAGGTATTAAATTTACCTGATAGGGGAATTCCTTTACAGAGGCCTCTGTAGAAGAGCCAAGAACTTTAGTACTTGTGTTGATGGGGGATGGTCCTTTGGGCGGGATGGAGGTCGATTTGATTGCCAGAGAAGCGCCTACCGAGCCAATTCCACCGGAGATTAAGGTGATAATCATTATTTTGGTAATTTGGTTTAATTTGGGTCTGGATTTTTCTTGAAAGTGGTATTGGATATTGGTTTGGGGTGCGGGTGTAATCTTGAGAGGAGCTTTTCGAACAACAAAGTCGGATTTTATGGCCTTGAGGTAAATCGTCATAAATACGAGGCTGGCAAAAATGAGAATAATGAATCCCCGTAAAGATACCGCTTGAGTTTTGGTAAACATGCCTAATACACTACCGGTGTTGTGTGATTCAAGAGCCAAAGATTTTAACGAACTAACTTTTTGTTCAATTTCATTTAAGGCCAAAGAGGTTTCTCTAAAGGAGACTATTCGAGATTCTGGGGTAATCGATTGCTGGTGTTTTTGAAGAATCTTATTTAGCGTGGACAAAATATCGTTTTTGAGAGCGTCTCCTTTGGTATAGCCGGCTGTATTTTGAATAGTTTCGATGAGGAGGTTGACTTGAGACTTTAGGTTTTCAATCTCACCAGGATTGAAGGTCCAGATATCCTCCACTTCTACCGAAAAAACACGTGTTTCCAAGGGAGACAGCAGGATCTCGCCCGAAGCCACTTGGGCGTTTTCGTTTGCGTCTGTGCCGATGGCGAGCTCAGGAGAATGGCTGAGGATTTGCTCTTGTTTTAGCTCTGTCGGGAGAAGATATTTGATATTTGCTGTTTGAATTTGGGTACGGCTGGGATTGGAAGCCATGATTTTAAAGATAACGTTGCCTTCCTCAATCCAGATATTATTGATGATTTGGCCTGTTCCACCCGCAAGACGAATCTTGTTGCTGTTTACTAAGGCCAAGAGACCCAGGACTTTGTTGGTGGCCGAGTGAGAGTAGACAGTAGCGGAAAGAAACAAATTTGCGTTTGGAAGCAGATTGGTTCCTAGTATTTCACCTTTCAGTCGGTCTATTGCGATAGTCAGATCTTTGGTAGGGTCATCGTTGATTTCGGTTAAAAGGCGAGTTGCCTCCAAAGATTGTTTGTCGAATGTAGCGATTTGGTCGAAGGTTTTTCTGATAAAGCCAAAGAGGCTTAAGTCCGTGGCTTGGGCAAGGGAAGTTCCTATGATCTGGTCTAGTTTGTTTATGTGAGTGAAGGTTGGATCGAGAGCCGAAGAGTCACTTGTTTTTCCGGAAGTGATGACGTCGTTCAAAAGATTCTCTATTTGGCTTTGGATGACCTGTGTTTCGTCCACTAGGTTTACCATGATGGAATGATCCCAGGAAGCTTTTAGCCACTCGGCGGTGGCGAGAATGCCCAGATCTTTTTGAGTCGTATTTTGAGTAAAAATTGAAGAAAGGGTGGTGAGCTCGGACCTGACTTCGCTCTCGGTCAAGTTATTCCATTTTTGAGACAACAAGAGATAGCGACTTTTGAGATTTTGAATTCCGCTGTAGATGTTGGCTGCGGCGGTCTTGGTTTGTTCGAGTTTTTCGGTGAGTTTAAGCGCTTTTGGATCCAGGTTTAAGTCTTTGACTACAGGCTTTGGACTTAATTTCTCGAGGAATTGCTTATTTTGGGCGAGGATAACATTTATTTCTTCGATATTGGAAAGATCGATGGGTCTTTGGCCGGAATTAGAATTTAGTGTCAGGACTTTATTGTCCTTGGGCCAGATATTAGAAACTGAGTTTCCAAAATCGAAGATTGATTGGGTATTGTATTTCCAAACTCCATTTAAAATATTTGCAATAGATATTCCGGGTTCGACAGCAAAAGATGGTCTGACTACCCAGAAAAATATGCCAAAAAATACGAAAATTTTTACGATTAGACGCAGCATTTCTTGATTTAAGAATACAATTTTCTGCCTAAGAATGCTAGTGATACTTGGTTACATTTCGATGTAGAGGTTTCCTGTTAGGCGCTTGGCTCTTTTTCCTGTGTTTACTATAAATACGGTGTCGTCTACTGCAGGACTGGGAGACGGACTCACGCTCGTTGAGGGTGGTGATGATTCGTTTGCTGGTGTTTGTGTAGCTTGGGTGCCGCCAAAAGAGATGGTAGCAAATTGAGATGGTGATTGGTTTGGGGAGGACATGGTAAGTAGTTCAGAACTTTATTTTATGTTCTTAATTTTAAGTATATAACTCGAAGTCGCTAAACCGCTGTTGTGTTTTGAGAGGTCGAGTGTTTGGGCTTAAGTTGGAGATAATTTCTACCATTGATGCGACGAGCTATTTTGCTTCTGTTGATTAGAATAATCATATCCGGAAGCGAAGGGCTTGGAGAAGGGCTGGCTGACGGGCTGATGCTCGCGGATTCTGAAGGTGATCTTGATGGTGATGCGGATGATGTAGAGACGGGAACAACTGCGGCGGTTTCTGATGGGGAGGGGCTTGAGGATGGCGTGGAACTTGGTGAGGCTGAGGGGGACTGACTGGGAGACTGTACGGGAGAGGTGCTGGCGGAGGGACTTAAACTTGGCGACTCAGAAGGGGATTCGCTGGAAGATTGTACCGGAGAGGTGCTTGCGGAGGGACTTAAACTTGGCGACTCAGAAGGGCTGACACTCGGTGACGCCGAAGGAGACACACTTGGACTCGCGCTGAGGGAAGCTGAGGGGGAAACACTAGGCGACTCAGAGGAGGATTCGCTGGGAGATTGACTTGGTGATTCGGACGGGCTGACACTTGGTGAGGTTGAGGGGGATTCGCTGGAAGATTGTACCGGAGAGGTGCTTGCGGACGGGCTGAGGCTGGGTGATTCGGATGGACTGATACTCGGTGATACCGAAGGAGATTCGCTTGGACTCGTGCTGGGGGAAGCTGAGGGGGAAACACTAGGCGACTCAGAGGGGGATTCGCTGGGAGATTGACTAGGTGACTCGGACGGGCTGACACTAGAAGATGGACTGAAACTAGAAGAGGGGCTAGCCGAACCTGAAGGGCTGAGGCTGGGTGATTCAGAGGGGGACACACTTGCGCTCTGACTACTGCTAGTACTTGGTGAGTTACTGGGAGAGGCGCTTGGGCTAAGACTTGTAGAGGGCGAAAATGAAGCAGAAGGACTTAAAGAGGGTGATGCGCTGGCGGAGGCTGAGGGTGATTTACTGGAAGATCCAGAAGGACTAACACTGGCGGATGGAGAAAAGGAAGCCGAAGGGCTGATTGATGGAGAGATACTACTGGATGGGGAACTACTTGGACTTTCTGATGATGAGGGTGAAAGGGAAGGTGAAATGCTAGGGCTTTCACTTGCAGAAGGACTTAAAGATGGGGATTTACTACTAGATGGGGAACTACTTGGACTTTCTGATGATGAGGGTGAGAGTGATGGAGAATTACTTGGACTTTCTGATGATGAGGGTGAAAGGGAGGGTGAAATACTAGGGCTTTCACTTGCAGAAGGACTTAAAGATGGGGATTTACTACTAGATGGGGAAATACTGGCGCTTTCACTGGAACTAACTGAAGTCGATGGCGAAAGACTAGGTGAGACTGATGGAGAAATAGAGGAGGAACCGAGTGGTGGTGTGGAAGGTGAAGTGCTGGCTGAGGGAGAGAAAGACGGAGAAATACTTGCCGATGGTGAAAGACTCGGTGACTCACTCGGACTTAAACTCGGAGAAATACTCGCCGAGGGTGAAAGACTTGGAGAAACGGATGGACTAGCGGAAGGAGAAATACTCGCTGATGGCGAGAGTGATGGTGA
>Ga0209000_1001960_pt1 | contig 12013 bp, 12 predicted proteins | sample RifGroD2_FD_183998 | JGI IMG/M metagenome (GOLD analysis project Ga0209000, IMG submission 183998) | Groundwater microbial communities from Rifle, Colorado, USA - Groundwater D2 (SPAdes) (version 2) | ecosystem: Environmental > Aquatic > Deep subsurface > Groundwater | place: Rifle, Colorado...
CAAATGTCGCACAAGATATTAGTGGTGGATGATGAAGAAGAAGTTCGTAAAACGATCCGGCTCCAACTCAAAGACACCGGCCTGGAAGTCGTGGAGGCAGAGGACGGGAAGAAAGGGATAGAAGTACTAGACGCCGAGAATGTTACCCTTGTGGATGCGATCCTCTGCGATGTACGAATGCCCAATATAAACGGCGTTGAGGCTATTGCATACTTCCGTCGCGAGTATCCGCATATCCCTGTCATCGTGTTGACCGGTTATCCTGACGTCAAGCTTGCAGTGGAATTCATGAAAGAGGGTGTTGTTGAATATCTCGTCAAACCAGTGGAGAAGGAGAAACTGGTTGAAACGGTTATGAAGGCTGTCGATCAGCGTACTTTTGTCGGCGGGAGCGGGCCCAAAATGTAAACTGATCAGCGCTGATTTTAAGCCAGCCTCAGCCGCAACCCTGTACGACCTCCGGTAAGGACGGAGTTACACAGCATGTGGCTGAGACTGGAGCCTAGTTAGAGGCGGCGATTGAATCGGTATTGCATCTCGGCCAGTCGGGACGTGCAGGGTGTCCTGAATTTTGTGTAAACGGAATTCGTTAATGCTGCGGCATCCTGTCACCGAATTGGATAGTAAAACGGTTCAGCGCTACCTCCCAGTTTCTCATTGGCATTATCCGTTTTTGGCCGATGTTTTGTTGGGCCAGGCAGAACAGTTTTAACAGCGCCTCATCGGACGGGAACGAGCCCCGGTTCTTGGTAGTCTTCCGCAAGCTCATGCTCAGCGTCTCGATCGCATTGGTGGTGTAGATCACTTTCTAATCCCCGGCGGATATTCAAAGAACGGCGTAATGCGCGCCCCGTTGCGCTGCCAGCTTTGCGCAATTTACAGCCAACGAAGTTCAGGCTATGACGCACCATGCTGCACGGCAGTTTTGGAAAACACAGTTTCAATGGCTTCCGTGAAGCCCTTTATGCCATCTATGCAGGCGATCAAGATGTCAGACACACCACGGTTCCTGGGTTCTGTCACCACCTGCAGCTATGAACCTGACCACTTCGGTCCGGGCGATACCTCGGTGCCATACATCTCTTCCAGATGGCATGGATCTCACACATGGCCATGCCACGGGCATACAGGAATTGAAACACTTTGCAACAAAGTCCGCCATCCCGAAAGGTTTGAACCACAGGCGAAAGCAACTATCATAGCAACCATGAGAAAGCTTTCCATAGTACTATTGCTGTGCCTTTCACCCTGCGCCATGAGCGATGGCTTGCCTGACTTGGGCGATACTTCGCAAACCGTGCTCACCCCGCTGCAAGAACGCCAGATCGGCCAGCAAAGCATGATGCAGATTCGCGCCGGCAAACAATATCTGGATGATGCCGAAATCAATGATTACCTCAATCGGCTTGGCTATAAACTGGTCGAAAACAGCGCGGAACCCGATTTGGGCTTCGAGTTCTTTGTGCTCAATGATTACAACGTCAATGCCTTTGCCATGCCGGGCGGCTTCATCGGCGTGAACAGCGGATTGCTGTTGACGGCGCAGAGCGAGTCGGAGCTGGCCGCCGTGCTAAGCCATGAAATCGCCCACGTCACACAACACCATCTGGCGCGCATGATCGCCGGGCAACAGGGCGACAGCCTGGCCTCAATGGCCGCCATTGCCATCGCCATACTTGCCGCGCGCAACAACCCGCAGGCTTCACAAGCGGCAATAACCAGCATGCAGGCGCACACCATGCAGAAGCAGCTTGATTTCACTCGCACCCACGAGCAGGAAGCAGATCGCATCGGGCTGGATATTTTGCAGAAATCAAATTTCAATATCCACGCCATGCCGGAATTTCTGGACCGGTTGCAAAAAGCCACCCGCTTGCTGGAAGGGAACACGCCAGGCTACCTGCGCACTCACCCGATCACCAGCGAACGTATCGCCGATATCGAAAACCGTGTGCAAAAACAATCCTATCGCCTGATTGCCGATAGTCTGGATTTTCAACTGGTACGCGCCAAACTGATCGGAGGGCAGAAAACTGCGGCGGATGCCATTGCCTATTTCAGCGGCGCGCTGGGCGCGCAAAAGCACGGCAACCCGATTGTGCAACGCTACGGACTGGTCAGCGCCCTATTGCGCAACAACGAAACCGAACGCGCTGTGCAGGAACTGGCAACGTTACACGGGCAAGCACAGAACGATCCGATAGCCAGAAATAACCCGATGATAGAAACCCTCACCGGGCAGGTTAAACGTGCCACCATGAACGACGCCGGTGCACTGGCGTTTTATCGCACCGTCGTACAAAATCACCCACAGCATCGCGCCCTGATTTACGATTACGCCGATCTTCTGCTGAGCAGCAATCAGGCGGAAATCGCCATCAAACTGCTCACCGAGCAACTCATCCGCCATCCCAGCGACACTACACTTTATGACCTGCAAGCGCGCGGCTACAACTTGCTGGGCAAACGTTTCGAGCAACACCAGGCACTGGCTTACAGCTATGCCTGGCAAGGCAACCTGTACGCAGCGATTGAACAGCTCGAATTGGCCAAACAGACCGGCGGGAGTTTTTACCAGCTCTCCACAATCGAAAGCGACTTGCGGGAGTTGCGTGAGATGGTGGATCCGCGCGGCAGGAAATAACCTTAATGCGGGTCACCCGGATTGCCGCGCTCCCCGCGGCCGCATATACACGGAGCGCAGCACGCCCCGCGACTTTCCATCCACCCCGGCACTAAACCGAAAACGATGACCCGCAACCGCAAGTGGACGCGGCTTGGGGATTTTTGATAACAAACTGCGATCCTTCCAGCCCTTCCTGATAATCGATTTCCGCACCGGCCAGATACTGGAAGCTCATCGGATCAATCAGCAATTGCACCCCATTCTTGCTCAGCACGGTGTCGTCTTCGTTGGTTTCCTCATCGAAGGTAAAGCCGTACTGGAAGCCGGAGCAGCCGCCACCGCTGACGAATACGCGCAGCTTGAGATCGGCATTGCCCTCTTCCTCAATTAATTGCTTTACCTTGTTGGCCGCGTTATCGGTAAAGATCAGCAGATCTTGCGTTTCGGCCACTGGCTGTTCGATCACTGCATTCATGTTGCTCTCCTTACAAGAAATAAATTATTCGCCGCTGTTCAGCTTGAATGCCACCACTTTGTCTTGCGCCGCAGCATCACAGTGTATCAAGCGGCCTTCGACGATTGCGCCCAACTGGATTTCCAGTGTGTTGTAATGCACATCGCCATTGACCTTGGCTTTGCCTTGTAGTTCCAGATATTCGCTGGCGGATACCGGACCGCAGATCGTGCCGTTGACTACCAGATGAGTAACATTCACCTCACCGTTTACCCGCGCATGCTCGCTCAACACCAGCGTACTCTGCTTGCCTTGTGCGGCGATGACATTGCCGTTTACCTGCCCGTCAATACGCATTCCGCCGCTGAAATTCAGATTCCCTTCGATAGTCGTACCCGCACCGATCAGGGAATCGATGCGGTTCTGCGGCTTGCTGTGTTTTTTGCCGAACATGAATCCCCCTCCCCCAATTCCCTTTAAGACAGGTCAACGCTCTGCCGCACTCTTGGCTCGCTCGCGCCCTGTTCAAATATCCGCACCTGAATGCCCTCCAGCTGGGCATCCTGGGGCAACTGGATGCTTTGTTCAATGCGCCGATAATACTTGAAACTGAGCTGGAATTGGGCATTTTCTGACGCGTCTTGCGGAAACAAATGCGTGGTTCGCTGCCCGTCTTTCAGCACCGTGACCACCAGTTGATAACTGCCATTAAATTCCTTGACACGTTGGCCGCTTTGCACCAGCAGCATGCGCAGATGATATTCACCGGGCATTTTGTCGCGCTCCAGCTTCAGGCGATGCACCCCTAGATCGCCTGCCTTACCATGCGTCGCGGTAAGATTCTGGAAAAACGCCAAATCCTCCTGAAGCCGAACATTTTCATCCGACAGATTTCTCAACTGCCGGGACGTCTCCTGATTGCTGGCCTGCTCGATTTGAATTTGCCGTTCATGCTGCGCTACCAGGCTGTTGAGTTGCGTATTCTCTATTCCCAGCCTGGCGACCTGCTCGCGTAATCTGGTCAATTCCTTTTGGGTTTCCCCGCGATGGAATCCCGCCAGTTCCAGCCCGCTGCCGTACGCCCACCAAGCCAACCCAAACGCCGCCAGCACAAACGGCACCGTCAGGCTCCAGCGCAAATACCATGGGATATGCGGCCGCACCGATAGTTTCGGCGCTGAAATGCTGAAGCTGCGTTTAACGCGTCGCCACATCTCAGGGAAGCAACGGAACGTTGTCCAAAGCCAAACTTTCCGGCATCCCGAACATGATATTCATGTTTTGCACCGCCTGTCCCGCTGCGCCCTTGACCAAATTGTCGATCACTGACAATACCACCACGGTATCACCATCCTGTGGCCGGTGCACCGCAATGCGGCAACAGTTCGCGCCGCGCACCGAACGTGTTTCCGGATGACAGCCCGCAGGCATCACATCCACGAACGGTTCGTTGGCATAACGCTGCTCGAATAACGCCTGCAAATCCACCTCGCGCGCCAATCTGCCGTACAATGTGGCATGAATACCGCGAATCATCGGGGTCAGGTGCGGCACGAAGGTCAGTCCGACCGAATTACCGGTCACCCTCGCCAAACCCTGTTTGATTTCGGGCAAATGGCGATGGCCTGCGACCCCATAGGCCTTGAAGTTATCTGCCGCTTCGGAGAACAAAGTCGCAATCTCCGCCTTGCGTCCGGCACCGGAAACTCCCGACTTGGCATCTGCGATTAAACCACCCGGCTCGATCACACCCGCTTCCAGCAGCGGGATGAACCCCAATTGCACCGCCGTCGGATAACAACCGGGATTGGCAACCAGCCGCGCTGACCTGATCTGCGCGCGATTCACTTCCGGCAAGCCATACACCGCCTCCGCAACCATATCCGGACAGGCGTGGGTCATGCCATACCATTTTTCCCATGCGGCGACGTCTTGCAAACGAAAGTCGGCGGCCAGATCGATCACCTTCACCCCCGCATCCAGCAGCGCGCGCACCTGTTGCATGGCGATACCGTTCGGGGTGGCAAAAAATACCAAATCGCATTGTTCCAGATGCGCCTCATCCGGATGGGTGAACGGCAAATCCACAAAACCGCGCAGGCTGGGGAACATTTTACTGACCGGTATACCCGCATCGGCGCGCGAGGTAATCACCTGCAACGCAACCTGCGGATGCGCCGCCAGCAAGCGTAGCAGTTCCACGCCGGTATAGCCCGTGCCACCCACTATGCCAACTTTAATCATCTTTGCCTTCCTTAAAACACCCTGCATCATACAACAAAACCCCAATGCAAAAGCCGCCCGGAGGCGGCTTTGCGGGGAATTCATCCGGGCGATTAACGCTTGGAGAACTGCTTGCGGCGACGTGCCTTGCGCAAACCGACCTTCTTGCGTTCCACTTCACGCGCATCACGAGTCACCAGACCGGCATCCTTCAATACGGGCTTGAGCGAAGCGTCATAATCAAGCAGCGCCCGCGTAATACCGTGACGCACCGCACCGGCCTGGCCTGCTTCGCCACCACCGGTTACGTTAACCATAATATCGAATTTTGTCAGGTTCTCGGTCAGCGCCAGCGGCTGGCGCACGATCATGCGGCCGGTTTCGCGGGAGAAGAACACATCGACCGGCTTGTCGTTTACGATGATGTCACCCTTGCCTGGCTTGATAAACACGCGAGCCACCGCACTCTTGCGGCGACCGGTTCCGTAGTTGTAATTCACACTCATGATTAAGCCTTCAACAGGTTAACGGGTTTCGGTTGCTGCGCTTCATGCGGATGGGCCGCACCGGCATACACCTTCATCTTGCGCAGCATTGCATAGCCCAATGGTCCTTTCGGCAACATACCCTTGACCGCTTTTTCCAGCACACGGCTCGGATGACGCGCCTGCAGCTTGGCAAAATTGGTGGTGTACAGACCGCCAGGATAAGTAGTGTGGCGATGGTACAGCTTGGCTTCCGCCTTGTTTCCGGTCACGCGCAACTTGTCGGCGTTAACCACCACCACGAAATCGCCGGTATCCACATGCGGCGTATAGATCGCCTTATGCTTGCCACGCAAACGCGCAGCGATCTGCGCGGCCAAACGACCCAGCACCTGATCGGCTGCGTCAACCAGAAGCCAATCATGCTGGACTTCCTCGGCTTTGGCGGAAAATGTCTTCATAGCCAGTATTCCTAATAATTCAATAAGTAAACCTCGAAGGGCGCGCATTCTATTGCAGCCCGGCGGACGCTGTCAAACGTTATTTGATCCGCGCTTGATTCACGCTTGAAGTCTCCATGCTGGATATGGCCACCAATAATCCTCCTTGCCTGCCGCATAAACCGCTATCGCGCTTTCCCGCCATGTTTATCTGTAAAATAGCGCAACAGATTATTGCGTAATTTCGATGAAACCTATCCCCTTCAATAAGCCGTTCATCATTGGCCGTGAACTGGCACTGATCGCCGATGCCGTAGCACAGGGTCATCTTTCCGGGGACGGGGCCTACACCGAACTGTGCCATCGCTGGCTCGAAGAAAAGTTGCATTGCCGCAAGGCACTACTCACGCATTCCTGCACAGCCGCGCTGGAGATGTCCGCCATCCTGTGCGACTTGCAGCACGGCGATGAGGTCATCCTGCCGTCCTACACCTTTGTTTCCACCGCCAATGCCTTCGTGCTGCGCGGTGCCGTGCCGGTATTCGTGGACATTCGCCCGGATACGCTGAACATCGACGAGAAATTGATCGAGGCGGCCCTTACGCCGAAGACCCGTGCCATCGTGCCGGTACATTACGCAGGGGTACCGTGCGAGATGGATGCGATCATGGAAATCGCGCAATACCACCGGCTACTGGTGGTGGAAGATGCCGCACAGGCATTGCTGTCCACTTACAAAGGTCGCGCCTTGGGCACGATAGGCCACTTCGGTTGCTTGAGCTTCCATGAAACCAAGAATATCATCAGCGGCGAAGGTGGCGCGCTGCTGGTAAACGATACGCGCTTCGTCGAGCGTGCCGAGATCGTCCGCGAAAAGGGCACCAACCGCAGCCAGTTTTTCCGCGGCGAAGTGGACAAATACACCTGGGTTGACATCGGCTCTTCCTATCTGCCGAGCGAACTGGTCAGTGCCTTCCTCTACGCGCAACTGGAGCGCGCCAACGAGATCACTGCCCAGCGCTGCCGCATCTGTTCTGCCTACGCCGAACAATTAGCATCGCTCGAACAGGCCGGGAAGCTGCGCTTGCCGCATTTCGATGGCGACAGCAATGGCCACATGTTTTACATTATCCTTGACAGCATTGCCACGCGCACGGCACTGATCGCGCACCTCAAGGCGCAGGGCATCCATTCGGTGTTTCATTATGTGCCGTTGCATTCTTCACCCGCCGGACGCAAATATGGTTGCGTGAGCGGCAGCATGAAGGTAACCGATGACATGAGCGGGCGCCTGCTGCGCCTGCCGCTGCATTACGAGATGGATGATGCGGATGTCGCGCGCATCTGCGCGGCGATCCGGCAATTCTTCGCTGCCTGATGCTGTTCAACTCTTACGGCTTCATCTTCCTCTATCTGCCCGCCGTGCTGCTGGGGTTCTTCTGGCTGGCGCGGGTCAGCCACGCCTTTGCCGCCGGCTGGCTGGCGCTGGCCTCGCTGTTCTTCTACGGCTACTGGAATCCGGCCTATATCGGGCTGCTGCTGGGCTCGATCTCGTGCAACTATGCATTCGGGCTGTGGATCGCGAAGGCCGGGGTGCGCCATGATGAGCGGTGCAAGAAGCAGTTGCTGGCCGTGGCCATCACCGCCAACCTGGCGCTGCTGGCCTACTACAAGTATGCCAACTTCTTCGTCGGCAGCGTCAACAGCATCGCGGGCACGCAGTGGAGCCTCGGCGAGATCATCCTGCCGCTGGGCATCTCGTTCTTCACCTTCACGCAGATCGCCTTCCTGGTGGACACCTGGCAGGGCAAGGTGAAGGAATACAACTTCATCCATTACCTGCTGTTCGTCACCTATTTCCCGCACCTGATCGCCGGCCCGGTGCTGCACCACCGGGAGATGATGCCGCAGTTCGCGCTGGCTTCCACCTACCGTTTCAACTACGAGAACCTCTCGGTGGGGCTGACCATCTTCTTCATCGGCCTGTTCAAGAAGGTGGTGTTGGCCGACGGCCTCGCGGTCTATGTCGGCCCGGTGTTCGCCGCGCCCGCCGCCGGGGTGCAACTGAGTTTCATCGACGCCTGGGGCGGGGCGCTGTGCTACACGCTGCAGCTGTATTTCGATTTCTCCGGCTATTCGGACATGGCCATCGGCCTGTCGCGCATGTTCGGCGTGGTGCTGCCGCTGAATTTCCACTCGCCGTACAAGTCGGTCAACATCATCGAGTTCTGGCGACGCTGGCACATGACGCTGTCGCGCTTTTTGCGCGATTACCTGTATATCCCGCTGGGCGGCAACCGCAAGGGCAAGGCGCGCCGCTACCTGAACCTGATGGCCACCATGCTGCTCGGCGGGCTGTGGCACGGTGCGGGCTGGACGTTCGTGATCTGGGGCGGACTGCATGGCCTGTATCTGGCCGTCAATAACGGCTGGCAGAGCCTGCGCCGGGCGTTGGGGCAGGACCCCGCCAAGCCGCTGTCGCTCACGATGCACGCACTGTCGGTACTGGTCACCTTCCTCGCGGTGGTGGCGGCATGGGTGGTGTTCCGCGCCGACGATCCTGCCACCGCCACGGCGATGCTCAAGGCGATGGCGGGCATGAACGGCTTCATCCTGCCGGATGCATGGCTCGCTAGGTGGGGCGCTTTCGGCTCATGGCTTTCCGCACAGGGCGTCGCCTTCGGCGCGACCAATAACCTGATCATGGGCGGCACGATCAACTGGATCTGGATTTCGCTGCTGATCGTGTGGCTCGCGCCCAACACCCAGCAGATCATGGCATCCTTCAGGCCCGCGCTGGATGTGCCGGCAGGTGCGCCGGTGGCAAGGCTGCGCTGGCAACCCTCCATCCGTGCCGCGCTGGCAGTATGGCTGCTCGGCTTCGTCGCCATCATCAACCTGAACCGGCAGTCGGCATTCCTCTATTTTCAGTTCTGACATGAGCACACCGCACCGGCGCTTCCTTCTGCTGTTGACCGCATGTTTCGGCGTCACGCTGCTGCCCGTTTTCGCACTCAACCTGATGCTGCTCAACGATACGCTGGGCAACAACCGCAAGGCGTTGCTCGCCAGCCAGTGGCAGCAGCGCACCCGGGGCATCACCTATGCCCCGACATTGAGCGACACTCACCTGTTCAAGACGCTGCGGCTGAACGACCGCTTGGCGGAAATCGATACCGTGGTGTTCGGCTCTTCTACGGCAATGGGTATCACCCGGCAGGCGTTCCCGGATACGCTGCGCATCTACAACTATGCGCAAAGCGGCCAGGCGCTCAGTACAGCCATCGCCGAAGCGGAGTATTTGCAGCAGCATGCACCGCAGGTGAAATGGCTGGTCATCCCGCTGGACTGGTCGCTGGGTTTCATTTACACGCCGGATCCGGTACCAGCCGCCGATATTTCCGCCGCGACGGCGTTGCAGCAGGCACAAGCGCCATCGCGCCGCATTCCGTTGCTGGACCGGATGCGCGACGCGCTCTCCTATCCGCGCGTCGCCAGCCTGTTCGCCATATTCAAATCCGCCCTGCGCGCCGAAGACAAGCCGGCTGCGTTGCGCGGCCACTTCTCGCAGGACGGCGGCGACGATTACCTGTGCGCGGATGGCACGGCGGCCAAGGACTTCGACACCATCCACCGCGACACCTGCACCGGCTTCCGTTTCGACGGCAGCGCCACTTTCGCCAACTCATCACGCGTCGGCAATGCACGTTCACTGATCTTGTCGGCGACCGTATCCAGCTCGAAGTATCACCAGAGTCTGGCCCTGACCAAAGGCGCGCCGGATGCCTTGCTGCTGCAGCGCCTCGCCGCATTGGGCGAACACGCCGCCAGGAACAGCGGCGGCGTGATCCTGTTCCTGCCGCCGCTGCTGCCCGGCATGGAAACGGAGTTCCTGCGGCATCCGCAGCTTGCCGCCTATCTGCAAAACACCAAACGCACGCTCGACGAATGGGCGCGCCGGCACCATCTGGCGATACTGGATGCCGGGCAATCGGAGCGCTTCGGCTGCCGCGCCGATGAATTCATCGATGAGCATCATGCCGTCGCGAGCTGTTATGAAAAAATATTCCGCCCGTTCTGGCGCAATGTGCTGCGCCCGGACGGCTCGATCAACCTGTCCGCCGACAATTTAATGTGAGTTGCTGAGATGACCCTGCCCAACCCGAGCGTACGCCTGCTGCTGATTGCCGCAGCACTGAGCTTCCTGCCAATGCTGAACTTGTATTACATCGGCGAGGAAGCGATCTTTCCGATCTCTTCGATGGAAATGGCGCAACACGGGGTATGGTTGAAGCAGTACCTCTATGGACTCGATGTCCAGCACAACCCGCTGTTCAACTGGCTGATCATCCTGCTGGCCGACTTGGCGGGATGGGCGAATGTGCTGCTGGTCGCGCGCGGCCTGACCATCGCCGCCACGCTGGGAACTGCAGCTGTGCTGGCCTGGCTGGCCTGGCGGTTGTTCGGCGACCGCCGTTTTGCCGCATTCACCGCACTGATTCACCTGACCTTCTCCGACGTGATGATGTACCACGGCTGGCTGGCTTACGTCGATCCACTGTTCGGGTTCTTCGTATTCAGTGCGATTGCCCTGTTGTGGGCCGCCTGCGCCGGGTCGCGCCCCGGCCTGTTGTGGCTTGCCGCAGTCGTGTTGACTTGCGCACTGCTCAGCAAGGCATTCACCGCCTATGTGTTCTACGGCGCAACGCTCTTCGTGCTGCTTTTCAACCGTGACTATCGCCGCTTGCTGCTCGGCATTCCGTCGCTGGCGGCGCATGCCGCGATGCTGCTCGCCCCGTTGTTGTGGTTCGCGATAATCCCATCCGGCCAAAACCAGAGCATCCGCATGTTTGAGGAGATACTCGCCAAACTAGCCTTCCCGGGAGCGGGCGAGTATCTGGCGCGGCTGTTGCTGTATCCGCTGGAAGCATTGGCCGGGCTGTTGCCCGCCAGCGCGCTCGCGATCTACTTTGTGCTGCGGCGACGCGTTGCGTTCGACACGAACGAACCGCGGCATTTCCGCACTGCGTTGCTGATCGCCGGACTCAATTTCCTGCCGTACTGGCTGTCGCCGCACGGCGGAATGCGTTACCTGATACCGATCTATCCACTGTTTGCGCTGATCTGCGCCTGGCTGATCTGGCAGGCCGGAGAATCCGCGCTCCGCGCCACGCGGCGCTGGCTGGCAACGGCGATATTGTTCTGTTTCGCGTTGGGCTTGTTCGTATTCCCCTACTATCAGCATAAATTCCGCGGCGAGAACTATGCGCTGGCGGCGGCTGACATTGTCGCTATCGTTGGGGCGCAGCCGCTATACGTGACCGATTCGAGCGCGCCGGGATTGAACGTGACCGCCTACATCAACCAGCAGCGCTATCCGCAGCAGGCGCTGCAATATCCGCCTGTGCAATGGGAGCACGGATTCGTGCTGGCGCGCAGCGCCGATCCGCAACTCGGCAAGGTGAGCAGGAAATACCAGCTGCTGGGCGACGAACTCTATCTGTTGTGCCGCGGTGCAGCCTGTGCTCAGCCCTGACTGGCGACCACCAGACCGAGAAAAATCAATGCGACCCCGGCCACCTTGTACGCGGTGACCGGTTCCTGGAAAAAGAATCCGCTGGCCAGCAACACGATGACGAAAGTCAACCCCATGAAGGGGTAGGCGTGGCTGAGTTGCAGCTTGGTCATCGCCGCCATCCAGAACACCGAGGCGAGAAACGCCGCGAGCAAAGCGCTGACGATCCACGGGTTGAGCAGCAAGTGCAACAGGAAGAGGATTTTTTCC
>Ga0209000_1001963_pt1 | contig 11997 bp, 13 predicted proteins | sample RifGroD2_FD_183998 | JGI IMG/M metagenome (GOLD analysis project Ga0209000, IMG submission 183998) | Groundwater microbial communities from Rifle, Colorado, USA - Groundwater D2 (SPAdes) (version 2) | ecosystem: Environmental > Aquatic > Deep subsurface > Groundwater | place: Rifle, Colorado...
CCTCTCATTAATTTTGATATAATCTTCCTTAGTTAACTCACCTTTCTTTTTCTTTTCTCCTTTTGCATATTCAATGATTGCAGAAAAATAAAGATTGCTAATACTAATATAAGGATTACCTAACCACTTTTGCATTCGCTGTATTCTACTGGCAAAGAATTGATACTCTACTTTACCATGTTTATTTTTCCCTGGAATCCTAAATATATATTCGCTTGGATTAATTATCCTCCCCCTGTCAGTTTCTTCGTATATTCCTTCATCGTTTAGTTTAGTTTTTAATCCATTATTAGCGATATAAAAATCTTCATTAATTACTTTTTTGATTAGATTTAAAGTATAATCATCAACTTCAATCCATCTCATTTCACCATTGTTTTTAGTTAAATATAGTCTCTTTTTCTCCCAATTAACATCACTTTGTTTTAGATTAACTAATTCTTCAAGAGTATTTCCTTTTTCAGTACGCCCTCTAACTCCTAAACTTGATAATTCCAAAATTAGTCTATCTTGATAATTTTTCAATCTGAATTGAAGTTCTCGGCATTCAGATAGTGAAATATAAGAATTTTCTTTTGCTTGCACATTAATATACGATTTATAATTAGAAGTAAGAATATTGGCGAAACGATTCTCATTGTTTTTTACTAAATTCTTAGGTGCTATACAGAAATCAACATAGGTTTTTAAAGGAGATAAAACAGACTGAAATGCAAATGTGTTCTTGTTTTTATATTGAACAATCAACAACTCATCTCTTTCTTCTGTGTTAAAGTTGTAGATTTCCTTCCCAAGTTTCACTTCGAAGTCATCTGCTAATTGCAAGATGTATCGATAATAACTTCTAGTTGATTTCATTTGCTTTTCTAAAAATTCTTCCTTAACTTCTGGATCTACTTCAAATACTAATATTTCTTCAGTTTGCGATTCGTTATCGGTAATTTCAATTTTAGTCATTTTAAAGTACCTCCATTAAATTAATTTTTGAAAGAATTTATAAAGATTTGTGCGTGTTGATTTTTTCATATCTGATTCTTTACTTAATTTAATATCATCCCAGAATGAATTTTCCATACTGAAATCTATATTATTTAAAATATCTTCAAGTATATCTTCCCATTTTTTAACACCATATAAACGTTCAGACAAGGCAACATATCCTGCAAACATATTTTTATGATTAATATAACTTACCTTCTGAGTTGCTTCAGGATGCTCCATGAACGCTTCAACATTCAATCCAATGATATAATCCATGACATTTGCTATATGCTTTGCGATGGGCCTTATTTGAAGTTTGTTAGTTAGTCTATCGCCGTAACATTCTTCAATAGCTAATGCCAATGTGGACTTCTTTGCCATACCGAAATGTTCAAGTTCGAAATGACCAATTTCTTTGTCATTATCCTTTATTTGATCTGAAAATTCAGAGGTATCAATATCTTTAATTGCGTCCACAACCACATTGCCAAGACTTGAAGTATCCATATTCTTAACATGCGCTTCTTTCATTTTTTGTTGTTTATTGATTTCTACCATATACTTTTGTGCTCTAATTTCGCTATAATTTATTACAACTAATAACCAATTAAACTGTATATCAGAATTAACTGCGTAGGCCAAGCTATTCCCGACTTTCCTGTGCATACCATCAACGAGATTTTTAGTTCCTGAAATAATAGACAGATCACCTGTTTTTTCATCATAATATATTTCATCTGTACCATCTTTAAGAACATTCACTACTATAGTGGTTGGGAATTGATCTCCTGAAAGAACACCATCTCTAATTTCTTTTGCATTTGTTTTGTTTAAATGTATTCGTTTCATTCCATATACATCAATAATTGGGTCACGTTGTGTCTTAAAATTATAGATGAATTCATTTCCTGCATCTAATTCTGCAAATTGTTTTCCAGACATATATCCAGAATAAAATCCAGGAGCAATTCTGTTCATTTTAGGAAAAACAATAACTTCGTCTTTTTTGTCTACTTTCTTTTCAAATTTATAATCATTTAAGTTCTCAATCTCAATTTCATTAAAATAATTTTTTGGATTAATTCTTAGTATCTCTTCAATTTTTCCTAATGGTTCTTTATCTTCTGACTCCTTATGTGTCAATGCATTATACATACTCATAGTAAAAATAAACAACATTATTAAATCTTTACTTTCATCAATATCTAATGTAGATAATTCTCTGTTTTTATTTAGAATACCAACTGCCAAACTACCCTTCATATTTCTTTTGTCAAACTCTTCAACAATTATTTTTCTTACCTTGTCGTTCGATGCATATTCTTTAATTAAAATATTTAGTTCTTGAATAAGTTCAACTGATTTTTCTTTTAACATTTAAATATCACTCCTTTACATTACTGTCACAGTATTGACACATTCATATAATACAATATATCATGACTATCCTAATAATGTCAAGGAATAATACTTATTTTTATATAATACTTATTTTATAAAAATAAGCTATCTAGTGGCATGGTCTCAGGATAGCTTATTTCATTTAGATTGCTTTTTTAAAGAAGGTTTTTGTTTATATTTCTTTCTTAATTTTCAACAAAATTAATTTTAGATATTTCTAAATATTCATCATAATACATCCATTTTAGTTTTTCTCCATTTAATAATCTACCTGCTGATTTTATTTGACCCTTGCAACACATAGATATACTACTACCTTTAATATTGTATTTTGTCTTTGCTTCTTTTTGCGATCCAAATATCTTACCTGTTGTTAAGCATATTACTTTTTTATAATTATTTTCACTCATTGAAATCAAATTTATTTTTAATATTTCTTTGGGATCATAATCACACCACCCTAACTTAACCCCTTGTTTTAAGTATCTTATAATTGCACCTCTACTTATCTTTAATTTTTCTATTAATTTTGTAACGGTTTTAATCCCACTGCTCCACATATCACAAACAACTTTAACTAAACTATTACAAGCATATTCATGACATTTTAACCAATCAATATCAGATTCTTTAAAGCTTAACAATTTTGGCAACCTAGACTGCATGATACTATTTTTAATCCATTCTAATTCCGATTTTCTACAATCCAATATTATGTAATTTTTAATATTATTACTCCTAGCCAACCACTCTTTATCAAAATCATTAATTTGTATATCTTTTAAAGACATTTTCCAATTACCTGTTATTTCTTCATAGTGTTGTAAACCTCCTGTCTCAATTATAGAGTTTATTTTTTCTATATAATTGTCATATTTAAAACCTTTACACCAATCAAAAGTAGTTTTTGATAATTGAATTTTAAAATCTTTGTCTAATAATTGCTCTAATACACTGAACGTAAATTTTTCTGGATATGATACGCCATCTCCGCATTTTTGGCAACCGAATCCTGCCCTTAGTAAAACGCCTAAACTTAATTTTTTCTCATATCCACAATCTAGACATTTTAAAAGTATTTTTTCATGAGACCAAACAGAATATTTTAATGCATCTTCTTTATTCACAAAATATTGTACCAAGATTGGATGAGTTATTAAAACTGAATTGCATTGATTGCAAGTAATACTTCCAGCGCCACTCGTAAAACTATGAATATTTTTTAATTCCGAACCATGCTCAGGATGATCTAAACATTTAAACCAATAACCTCTTTTATTAATGCCATTCGAACTATAATTAACATCTTTAGGATTAATTACATTCCCCTTCTCATCAATATTTAAATTTTCATCCCAACGTGCTATAACTATATCTGCTACATCTTTCATTAAATTATCATAACACCATTGCTCAAATGATTTGCCATTTTTTAATCTAGTTAACTTATATTTATCATTTCCGAACAATTTTTTAGCACATTTATTACAATAATATTTTCCATCTTCTTTGACTCCTTTTAAATAATCCTGCCATATAATAGGTTTTAAATATGGGTTTTTACATTCTTTGCAATCACAATTGACTTTAACTTTAACATTGCTTCCATCTTGTAAGTCTTCAACTTTAACATCAAATTCATCTTTAAATTTTGTAAATATATATCCCTTATTTTTATAATATTCTCTATACCTACCATGCCACTTTATTGTTACTTTTTCAGTTATTAACATTTCGCAAACACCTCTTATCTATCGAAATAATTCTTAATGCTTATTTTGTATAATAAACTGCTCTGAGACCATGCCACTGAGCAGTTTATTACGCCTTACTATCAGATGACTAGACAACATTTGTAAAAATAGGAGTTTTTGAATATTGACATGTACGTATTTTAGTCATTTTACAAGGATTTAGTGATAATTTCTTTTCATGCAACACCAAATTATCTCCTTGGAATACTTTGCTTTGATTAATAATTATTTCAAAGTTAAGATATTCAAGATGAAAAGTAATGTTAAACTTTGCAATATCATTCATTTTATTTAAAAAAACAAATGCTTCCTTAGCTTGTTCTTCAGTTATATAACCCCTTGCTTCTTGAGAGAATGTCTTTAGACTTATGTATTGCCAAGTGAAGTTTCCCTTTTCCCCAATGCTGTTCTTGTGGCAATAGTAATTATTTGAATCTTTAATAACCCATATAAATCTTTCCTCATTAGCATCTTCTTTTTTACAATTTTCCATATATTCACTTCTCCTTTAATTTTATTTTATGGAAATTACTACAAATTGTATTTTGATTCTCTTAATACCTCCTTGATAACATTATATCACTTATAAAATTACTGTTCAACAACTATCATAACAAAAATAGTACATATGTTCGACATTTTATTCTAAATTGTTCGTCTGTCTTGATTAATTGTCTAAGATATCACATTACCATTATATTAATAACCATTACTTCCACTTGAACTAAGAATATTTTCATAAGTTTGCAACTTCATTTGTTCTTTACACAATAAATTATTAACAAACATCAGTAATAAGGTTATAAAAATTATTGGCACACAAGTTATTCCAATAATGATATACAATTTTTCTATAAATTGTATGTAAATCAAAATATTGTTCCTTTCTATTAATTTTACAACATAAGCAACTAAAGAAATTCTGACTAATATCATTAAAATAAAACCATATATAAAGAACTTGTTTTTAACTATGGAATTGAATAAATCAATTTGAACTGTACTATTTCTTCTCATTATAACAAATGATATGACGCATATATATAATACTCTTGCAGGAAGACCTAGCAGAAAATTATAATACACATTAGTATTAAAGAATGATATTGGTTTATCTAATAATGAGGCAATTAAGGGACAATATGAATATTCTACTAGTCCTACAATAACAAAACCTGCGGTTGTGAATATTGCTGTTTTTATGATTAATGAGATATTAATGTTGAAACTGTTGTTTATAACTATAAATTCCATGAGTAAAATCATAATAATCATAGTTGAAATCATCATATTTTGCTGAGGTACAATTATTATGTATTTTAGGATATTTATCATTATGGATACAGGAAGTACAGCTAATGCAATCCATTTTAGGCTTTTATTCCACATGTAAATGTCTAGAAGGTTATTTAGTTTTAGGAATATTAGGGTTATTATTGAGACAAATGCTTCTTCTGGGATTGATGTAAAGATTATGTTTAGGATAATGTGGGGTAGGGATAGTGTTTGCATGGGAGTTACACCTCTTTCTTTTTAATATTATTTGTTGTGTATAAAGATGGTCATTATAATAAGAATGATAAAGATTAGTTAATAATATATGATATAATGACCATCTATTTTATTTTCATAAAAATAATATTACTTTCCAGTTTGTAGTATTAATCCACGATTACTACTTTGAAGATGACGAATACGACTTTCCTCTTCTTTATTTACATATTCATTGAGTTTATCTAAAAATCTGCTTACGGTAGATTCTTTAGCTTTAGTATGCACCATGCCAGCCTGTTTCATAATTCCAATCGACACTTGCCTCATTACCTCATCGTTTGCTTCTCCCAGAAATCTAATATGTCCATCTATAAGCAAATCTCTTTTTGTAATAACTCTCATTTGTTCTATAAGAAGTTCCGATTCTTTTTCTAATCCGCACTCTCTCCCTATTTTTATATGCATGGGCATCTTTTTACCGAGCTGACTGGAAATCGGTATGGCCCAAGTTATTGTAGCCATGTTATTCCCTATGTTGTTCTGCGCTATACAGGCAGGGCGAATACCTCCTTGGATACTATCTACAAAATTCCCAAAATTGACCATATACAAACCACCCCAAAATGGTTTTATATCTTTTAAATTGATATCTCCATCATTTAAACTATAACCACAAGCAATTCTTAATTCATCAAAGGATACTCGCAATTCTGATCCATTAGAAATTTTTTGAAGAAGCCAAAGTTCGGGGTATGTAGTTATTTTTGCATTTATAATATTAAGAACATCTTTAAGATAATTAGGAATTCCACATCGGCCTACAAACTCTGGGATAGTGTTGTTTCCGATAGCTTTTTTAGTTAGTGTTGCAAGTTCTTTAAAATTATTTACCTCCGTTGATTTTACTACCTCAATCTTTTTCTTTGCATTAAAAAACATATTAATCATCCGCCTCTCTCAATTTAGTAAAATATAATATTTCGTAATTTCTTACTTACATCTATTATACTACACTATTGGGAATAATATGTCAATATGTTTTTATAAAATATTATTTATAAATTAAAAGGAGAGAGTATTAATACTCTCTCCTTAGATAAATTGGTATGTAGATTAAGCTACACAACTAGGGGTTTTTGGTTGATGGAATACTGCAAAACAAGGCATAGTTGCTGCATGCACAGCAATAGAAGCAATAAGAATCAAACCACTTGTTAACATTTTGTTTTTCATATTTTTCACCTCCTTACTTTATAATTATTTGTTAAACAGACATATCATCTTCGTTAGAAGGTAGATTGGAAGTCTGCTTTACACTATTTAAAAGAAAAACACAGTGATTAATTATTAAATATAAACCTATTATTACAAGAGATGGTATTAAATAAGTACAACTTATTACGAGAATTATTTGTCCAGTTAATGATTTTAATATATTTAAAAAATTATTGTATAGTATCAATTTGAGTACACATATTTCAAATATTAATAACAATATCATAGCAGTCGTAACAAATCTTCTAAAAAATGTATTCTTATAAATATATTCTATTAAATTAATTTGAAACTTTCTTTGTTTATATGTAAGTATAAATGTCATAATTAAAAATTCTATAATCTTTGCTGCAAGTGAATAAATTATTGTTAAGTATACAGTGCTATAAATTTTTTGAATAGTTAAATGCAAGAAATAAAGCAAAAATGGAGTAGTTAATAAATCAATTGCTATTAGACTTAAATACAAAGGTATGAATCTTATAAGAATCTTTATTTTTAAGAACTTAACTTCTTCTACTTTTGTCTTTTCAAATACATATACTGATAATAAATATAATAAAAATAAACTGCTTAATGATGCAATATTTCTTTGTAATCCAAACCCATAGATAAGAATACTTATTAATAAAGATGGAGGTATAACTAAAATTATGTACCATTTAATATTTTCTCTTAATCTGTAAGTGTCCAATAATTCTTTACTTCCCATAAATTTAATCAGTAAGATTGCCATAAATATAGATTCTGGAACAGCCATAAAACAGAAGCACATGATGATATTTACTAAATCTTTCATATGTATTACCTCCTTAATATTTATATATTAAGTATAATACATATTTAACAGTTTGTCAATTATTATTTTTATATTGTTTAATTTTATTACATTGTTTAAACGAATAATATAAAATCATTCCTGCAAACGTTTTTATCAGTATATCACCTGGACTCATAATTACATAAAAAATATCCCAAGTATCGGTTAAAAATATTAATTTTGTTGGGTAATTACCCAATATATGAAAATCATTAAATACTGACGCTTTTTCAAACATATCAATCTTTGAAAACCCAATACTGATACTATTGCTTGGGAATACAGGCATTTTACCATTATTATAAAACATAGCTAATTCATTTAATTTAGATCCTACGGTTGCACATATTGCACCCACTATAACTGGAGATGTAAGTGATGTAATTAATTGTCCATTCTTTTTTATATTAATATTTTTAAATACAGAAATATTAATCAGTTTATATTTAATAATTAACAATATGTAAAATAGAAACGCAACATCTTTTATATGACTACTATATTGTAAAAACCAATATTCTCCGTGAATCATCAAATACACAATATATATGTTTAATATACAAGTTAATATAATTGGGTAAGCACTCCAATGTCTAAAAATCTTAAATATCTCAGACCATTTATACCCTTTGAGTTTTGCAATCAAACAAGCAATAACCACTACTTCGATCATATATGTCCACCATCAATCCACTTAAAAAATCTAGATCCAATGGGCGTAATTGTGAATATTTCGAGCAATACTCCAAAAAAGACACTTGCGCTAATTATTTGATGAGAATTTAATAGCACAACACTTAAAAAACAACAAACTGTAACAAATAATATACTCCTATGCTTTTTTATATTACCATTATCACAATCTTTATCTGATTTATCTTCCCTTTCTTGAGGAGCATATTTATATGCTAAATATACACTGATTGTATATCCAATTATTAAATATAAGTAATTTATATGTATTTGAGTTGCAATCCATCCTAAAGAAAGAAAACATATTATCATTGCCCCAAAGCATTTATTAAAGGTAGATAAATGCACCCCTCCTGCAGAAGTTCTAAGAATAGTGAAAATATTCATGATAAAGAATACTGGAAGTGAAATACCCAAACATAAATATTTTGCTATAAATAAAACAATTACATATTTAAGTATTTCACTATAAGCAAGAGTAATTCCGTTTTCTACTAATTGAAAAACATGTTCTGCATTAGATTGTATTTCCTTATTTCTATGTTTTTTAATTAAATTGTTAATTTTTGAGTAATGTTCATTATTTAATACCTCATTAATTATATCTATATTGATATTGAATACGTTTAAGGTTTTTTTAGTTAAATAGGTTATAAAATCCATATTCTTAATTTAATCTCTCCTTTATTATTATTCAATTTTTAAGCCTATATAATTATATTTATTCATGTATGTATTCTACGGAGGTTTATTATTTTGATCTTTAACCATATTCTCATAATCTACTAGATACATCCATTTGAAACCAAAAGCTGTTTCTTTAATCTTACCTTTTTTATTGGGTGTTCTAGTTAAGCAAGAACTAATACTCGATCCATTACTTCCTCCCAACTCCTTGCCTGCAATATCACTTGAGTCATATGTTTTTATAAATTTATCATCTTTTGTTAGACAAACAATCGAAATTCCTTTTCTAACATAAGTCTCTGGTTTTATTAATATTCTTCTTGAAATAGCATGGCATATTGCATTATAGGTTGCTCCCAGTGCGTTTGCTACTTCTATATATGTAAAACCTGCATCTAGTAATCTTTGAGCATCTTTGGTGTCCCAGTCTTTTAAAGTATTCTTATCAAATTCTATATAATCTGGAATTTCTATTATGTATGGGAAAAATAATTGTATTGCTTCTAAGGGAGAAAAATCCCTACTATCTAATTCCATATAATTATAGTTATTATCAAGAGCAAATTGTTTCTTTAATTTATCTCTTGCTTTCATTATATCATCATCGTGATACACACTCTGGCATTCAATTAATAAATTTAAAAATATAACATATATATCATATCTACTAGTATAATTATTCTCTGTTTTAAAACCTGCATCAAATTCCCATAAAGTATCTGGATATTCATGTTTTAAAGTTTGTTTTAGTGTTGTAGACATTATGGATTCTAAACTTTCCCTAGAACATTCTGGACAACGAAATCCGTATCTCTTAGAAGTACCTATGCAACGTGGATAATCATCATGCTTACCTTTTTCACATCTCCACCAAACTTCTTTGCTACTATTTGGAGTATAATCATATGGAGACTTTTCATTTATGTTTGACCACGTTTTTAATGTTTCAGGATATAGCGTTCCTAAACTGTCTAAAATATGTACTTTTACACGACTATCACCAGTTGCAAAGTCTGAACATGAAATAGAATAACTATCATGACAATCTTCCTCTTGATATTTTATCCATACCTTTTTACTATTATTTTTTGATATCTTCCAAGGGTCGATTGTATTCTTATCATAATCCCAATACAATTCTAAAGCAGTTATTCCAAATAAATCTATCAACAGTTGTCCGAAACTATCTTTAAGATGAACCTTTCTATTCCCGCAATAAACACCTCTATGCCCTTTTGTAAAACGCAGGCTTACAGTTGGGTAACTAACATGATAATCTACGACTTGACAAAAAATATAGAATATTTTCTCTGAACCACATCCGATTTTCCAAGGATCAATTCCTAACTCATTATTCTTTTTATAATCCCAATATTTCTCTAGAAAATCTTCTCCTAGATTATCAATACCCCATTCTGCGAAAGTATAGCATAATCCACATGTTTTTGAACCATTAGATATGTTAACAGGTGAACTTAACCATTCTTTTCCACAGGAACAAATGTGTATAATTTTATTGCTAGTTCCTTTATATTCAACCCCTTCTTTAAGTTTTATATTAGTATTATTTGCTAAATTAATTTTCTCCAATTCTAGTTTGTATTGATCTGTATTTATTTTATATTTCCCCAATAAATTACTTCTCCTTCTTTTTAATTCGCATAAGCAATATTATTTTTACTCCCAATGCCCAACTGAATCATTAACGCATTTTCGCACTCCAATAATTCACTAGGATGAATTGTTCCAATATACCTACTCAATCTTTCCTTAGAAACCGTTGTTACTTGTTCTGCGAGTGCAATACTCAAAGACGTTAAACAAAGCGTCTTGTGTAAGGTAACATGGGTCGGAATCCACTTCTTACCTCTAGATGAAGTTAAGGGAATTATAGTGCAACATGGACTAAATTTATTAGCCATAGAATTTTGAAATATTACAACAGGACGATTCATATTTTGCTCCGATCCAATCCCTCCTGGCATATTAGCTAACCAAATATCTCCTTTCCTAATCTCTTGTTGAACTTTATTTATTACTTGCATAATAATTATCACTCCTTCTTATTCAACCTTGTGATAATTATTATTCCCTACAGTTTGTATTTTATACATTGTCCAACAATATATTTATTTCTACATTCAATCACCTCCTTCCATTATAAATTAAAAATTATAACATCTTAATCACTCTACCACCATAAACTAGGCAAACACAAAGCAAATATATTAACTATATCTTCTACTTTTTCTTTCTGCTCGTCAGTCCTTCTATACTCATCTGTAGTCAACTCAATCTTTAAACCATCCAACATCCTATCAATACATTCTTGAAATGTAATCGTTTTTCCTTTAAACTCGTATTTATGAAAAGACGTATCAATGCCATTTACTTCATTATACATAGACAATCTCTCATATAACCACAACTTAAATGTAAAATCCATTGACCAAATTTCTTTTTCATCGAAACCATATATTTCTCTTTCTTTAATCCATCGTTCTTGCCTTGAATCATCTTTATTCCAACCTTGAGGAGTATTATCCTCTTTTATACCTAAATCTTTAAGATATTTACCTAACATTTATTTTCCTCCCCATGCACAAGCAAAAAATATTCCAATCCACATTATACAAAACCAAGCTCCAGGATGTTGAGGTAAAATATTAATCGTAATATGTTTATGTCCTTTATTATTCTCACACATTAACTAAACCCTCCTCCTATTTATATCCTTTTACTCACAACATTCTTCGCAAACATTCCTATGATAACCACAATCAGGGCATATTTTAGGTTGTGGACAATTAAGATGATAACTAGAAATATTACCATCTTCCTCAATTCTCATTTTACAAGCGTGATCTAATGGAAGTTCTTCTCCACAAGAAT
>Ga0209000_1001966_pt1 | contig 11982 bp, 16 predicted proteins | sample RifGroD2_FD_183998 | JGI IMG/M metagenome (GOLD analysis project Ga0209000, IMG submission 183998) | Groundwater microbial communities from Rifle, Colorado, USA - Groundwater D2 (SPAdes) (version 2) | ecosystem: Environmental > Aquatic > Deep subsurface > Groundwater | place: Rifle, Colorado...
GCAGAAGATAACGGTGAAAAGTTTATCGAAGGATACTTTGCTACCTTCGGAGGGATATATGAACTTTGGCCAGGAGCCACCGAGAGCGTAGATGTTCGTGCTTTTGACGATACCTTAGCCGAAGATATCCGCGCCCTTATTGATCATGAAACCAGATTGGTCCTTGGTAGGAACAAAGCCGCAACTCTAGAACTAAAGGTCGACAGCCGTGGTCTATGGGGCCGAGTCCGGATCAATCAATCAGACACCGACGCTATGAATTTATATGCAAGGGTCGAGCGTGGCGATGTAGACCAGTGCAGCTTTGGGTTTGATATTATCGATGAGAAAGCAGAGTACCGCGAAGATGGAAGCATCCACTGGACAATCATGAAGGTCAAACTTTATGAGGTATCATGTGTTACCTTCCCGGCCTATGAGGATACATCTATAGCGGCCCGCAAAAAAGATTATGACCAGATCAAGATCCGCCAAGTTCAGGCATGGCAATCAAAAACGAGAGAGAGGTTACAGAAATGGCATTAAGACAACTAATCTTACACAAGCGCTTGAACGTGCTGAAAAGCCAGCTCGAAGTATTGCGCACGAATGACACGGAGTTCGTGACTAGATCCGAGACGATGAAAACTCGTGAGGCTGAACTCGAAGCGGCTGTCAACGAAATAACAGACACATCGACAGAAGAGGAAAAGGCAGCGGTCGATGAGGCGGTCGCAGCATTCGAGGCCGATCAGGTAACACTCGGAACTGAACAAGTTGGGAACGATGAAGCTAAAAAAAAGTTAGAGGAAGAAATTCAGGACCTGCAAAAGGAACTGGACGAAATCGACCAAAGATCAAAGACACCTCCGCAAACTAAGCGCGGGGATGACAAGAAAGAAATTGGAGGCGAAGTTCGAATGAGAAGAAATGGTTTTTTCGCGAGCATGAGCAGCGAGCAGCGTTCTGTATTTTTAACACATGATGAAGTAAAGGATTTCCTCTCTCGTGCGCGCGGGTTGAAAGGTCAGCAACGGTCTGTAACCGGGGCGGAATTGACTATCCCTGAGGTAGTACTGGAGCTACTGAGGGACAACCTGCATCGGTATAGCAAGTTGATCACAAGGATTAATCTAAAGCCTGTACCAGGGAAGGCTCGTCAAAATGTTGCTGGTACAATTCCGGAGGCTATTTGGACTGAAGCTGTAGGGAGTCTTAATGAACTTGCTTTATTGCTTAATCAGGTCGAAGTAGATGGCTATAAGGTTGGCGGATTTATTCCTATTCCGAATGCCACGCTAGAAGATAGCGACTTAAATCTTGCTAGTGAAATTCTCGACGTATTGGGTCAGGCCATAGGTTATGCCGTAGACAAGGCGATCCTATTTGGAACTGGGGCAAAAATGCCCGTCGGTATCGCCACAAGGCTCGCGCAAACCGCACAGCCGGCATACTGGGGAACTCATGCGCCAACTTGGACCGATCTGCATTCTACCCACGTGATTAAAATTGATCCGGCTGGTATGACACCCGAAGCCTTCTTTGCGGCCCTAACATTGAAACTTTTTACCGCTAAGGCAAATTACAGTAATGGCGGTAAAATGTGGATCATGAACAGTAACACATACGCCGCGATACTTGCAAAAAGCATTGCCTTCAATGCGGCAGGAGCTCTCGTTGCGTCAGTAAACCAAACAATGCCTATCGTTGGCGGAGATGTTGTTTTACTTGAGTTCGTCGCTGATAACGATATCATCGGTGGATATGGATCTCTTTATCTACTTGCAGAACGAGCCTTTGGGCAGTTTGCTTCCAGTGATCAAGTTTTATTCATCGAAGATCAGACTGTGTTCAAAGGTACTGCAAGGTACGACGGCATGCCGGTTATTGGTGAGGCTTTTGTTATCGTGAATATTGCTAACTCTACCCCAACAACTGTTGTGGCTTTTGCTTCTGACGTTGCAAACACCGCAGCAACCCCTAGAGCCCTTCCGATTGCAGGAACCTACACGGGAACTCAGTCCGTAGCTCTTACCTGCGCAACTGCTGGAGCAACAATCTATTATACCGTTGATGGTTCAACTCCTGACGCGACCGACACTGCATACAACGGTCCTATCGCTGTGGCCTCCAGTAAGACTATTAAGGCCATTGCTGTTAAGGCTGGTTTAACAAGCTCCGTTATCCTGAGCGCTGCCTACGTAATCGAGTAAGTGAGGGATTAGTATGGATACAGCAATAGTCCTCGGAGTAGTTAAGGAGCGTCTCGGTATTCGGTCAATCGCCAGAGACACCTATTTGCTCGCCATAATCGACGGTGTGATCAAAGAACTTGAAGATGAGAAAGGATTGGTGCTTGACGGTGCCAATCCTTATCATTTAATTTTTGTTGTGGATTACGCTGCGTGGCGGTACCAAAGCAGGGACAGTGATACCGGAATGCCCAGGCATCTACAATATCGATTACACAACCTAATGATTCACGTGGGATTGCCGCCTGATGCGGAGGTGATCCTATGACCAAGGATGACGAGCTAACCTTGATCAGTACAACTTATGATCCTGAAGTTACAAACGACATGGGGGATATGATCCCCATCGAGGCAAAGCTAATGGTTCTTTGTGATGTTCTATCCGTAACAAAGACAGAACATTACTCGGCAGCGGCGAACGGCCTGAAACCGAGCATTGTATTTGCTGTCAATAAGTATGAGTATGACGGGCAGAGTGGCGTGGAGTACGAAGGAAAAAGGTACAACGTCGATAGGACATTTGCACCAAAGAAATCCAAGGGGATTGAAGATTTCGAGGACATTGAACTGGTTTGCTCAGCCTCTATAAATGGGGTGACTTAATGGCCTATTCAGCGCCGGCGAGTGGAAACTCGATTAGGTTTATTTCAAACGCTGCAGAAGTAAAGAAGGTTATGCGAGAACTTGAACGTGCAGCGCTGAAAGATGTTGCCAAGTTTTTGAGAAAAGAGATAAAAAGCAACGTTCCTGTAGACGAAGGAATCCTTAAGAAGAATGTGGGGTCGTGGGTAAGGAAGACTTCTTACGGTTCAGAAGTTTTGCAGGTCGGTGTTTACAATCGCGCGAGGGCAAGGAAAAAAGGATACACTTATGCTTTCCATGCGCACTTGGTAGAGTTTGGGACGAAAAGATCGAGAGCACGACCTTTCCTTAAAAATTCCGTCTTGACTAACATCGACCAAATCAGATTGATTCAGGGGAAATATCTCAAAGAAATAGAGAACGAGAACAGGGCGCGTGGGTTAATGGACGAAAACGAGGAGGTGGCGGATAGTTGATCGCACTAAGAACATCCCTGACAACCTTCCTCAAAACCGTTCATCCTCGCGTATACTTCGAGCGAGCTCTGTCCACAGCAGTATTCCCTTACATCGTATTCGACTTTCAATTATATCCTGATGGAGAATGTTTTGAACTTTGCACATTATCCGTCGATGGATGGGATAATAACCCTGACACAACCGCACTTGAAACGCTTATGGCCTTAGTAAAGGGTAAGAAGGATCCGACTACCAGTCTACCAACGGGCCTCGATAAAAAAACGATCATCAACAACGAGATGGCAGTAACTTTTTACCTGGAAAACATGTTACCGATGACAGATGACGACGAATCCATCAGGCGTAGACAGTATAATTTCTCAGGAAAATTACTTAGGAGAGGGTGATAAGCTTGATAACGCAAGAACAAATTGAAGATATTCAAATTGATTATGGAATCCTGTATGAAAATTTTGGAGAAGTTGGAGAAAATCTATTAGGGGCAACACGTGGCGGTGGATCCTTCGACGTCAAAGCCAAATATCGAGAAATCGAGTTTGATGGCCGAAAAGGTTCGACGAAGGGCATGAAAGTACTGGAGGAATTAGACGCATCTCTCAGTGTTACATTGATCAATACAAGCATAGACACCATGCATCTAGCAATGCCATTTTTGACACGAGTAGGGAACGTACTGACCGCAAAGAGTTCCGCAGTGGGTGTTGTTCCGGTGTCTGCATATCGCAAAAACCTTACTATGTTTGCGAAATTGATTAGTGGTCTATACAAGAAGATCACGCTTTACAATCCGATGAATCAAAAGGATTTCAGCCTCGCCGCCAAGCCGAAAGGGGAGGGGGAGATCGGGTTCGACTTCGCTGCTAACTGGGATCCGACAGACGATACCGCAGACCTCTATGATATCCAAGATGTCGCCAGTATTGGCGGAGATGTGACTGCTCCGACCGCTATCACAGTGCCGGTTGATGCGGCAACAGCTATAGTTGTGACGGCTAACTTAACGGCAACCTTCTCCGAGGATGTAAAAGCCGAGGATATAAACGCGAACAACTTCATTCTTATGAAGGCTAGTGATGCGTCCGTTGTTGCCGGGGCATTGACCTACTCTACTAAGGTAGCGACATTTAATCCTACCGCAAGTTTGGAAGCTGCAACAGCTTACATTTGGGTGGTATCCAATGTTCGCGATCTTGCTGGTAACAAAATGTTGCCTGTAACAATTAACTTTACGACAGCATAATAAGTGGCGGGGGAAACCTCGCCTAGTTTTTAGGAGGATACCATGCTAACAACAGAACAAGCCTTCGACATGTTGCCTTCGGTGGTTGATCTCTACGAAAAATTAGATGGAGACAGTTATCGAAAGAACTTTGCTGAAGAAAACAAAGAAAAAAAGCTGGACGAAATGACAATTGGGGTTAACCTGTTTAAATTCGTTCTTAAAAACTCGGCAAAGGTAAAGAATGAAGTCTTTGAAATTGTGGCCGTATTTCAAGGCAAACCTGTTGAGGAAATCAAGGCTCAGAACTTCTTGACAACTGCAAAATCTTTAAAGGAAATCTTTACTGATAAGGAAGCAGTGAGTTTTTTCAAGTCTGCTATACGGTCGGATACGAAAGAAGTTTAAACCTACTGTATAGCCAATATGGAATAGGTACATCCAGTAAAACAAAGCTGAAGCACATTATAAAATTGCTAATCAAAGCTCTTGAGCAAGAACAAGAAACCCGAATCTGGGAACGATGGGTCGGATTGTGCCCCTACATGGAGATAGGAAAAATCAAGTTTATTAGCTTCGAGGATTACAAAAAGGCGCTGATTAAGCCTGGAGTTAAGACCTCTGAGAAAACGAATGAAGAAATCATGGCCGAGTTCTTGCCGATTATAACAGCGCACGAAAAAAGATGACACGAAATAAACATCCTTCAATCGAGGGGTGTTTTTCTTATGCCATTGAAGGGCGGTGAAAATTATCGAGATTTTTAAATTGTGGGGTTCTATCCTAGTTTCAAACGATGGAGCAAACCAAGCTATTGACGAGACTGACTCTAAAGCTCAGAAAACATCCAAAACCTTCGGCGAAATGATAGGTTCCGCAGCCAAAATGGGTGCAGGAATTGCGTTAGCTGTCGGCGGGGCTGTGTTGGCTGTCGGAGGTCTCGCGGTTAGCCTAACCGATGATCTGCAGAAATCCTTAAACGGCGTACAAGCTTCCACGGGTGCAACTGATGAAGCAATGATCGGGATGAAGGACACTATGCTAGAAATTTACAACGATAACTTCGGGGACAGCTTGGAGGATATCGGGAACGTCATGGGCTTAGTTACTCAACAAACTGGACTGGCTGGTGATGCGCTGAAAAGGATGACTGAGGGCGCGTTCGCCTTGCGAGATACTTTTGAGATGGATGTTGCTGGTTCGGTGGAAACAGCCGGCATCATGATGAAGAATTTCGGCATTGACTCGGATCAAGCCTACAACCTAATCGTACAGGGCGCGCAGAAGGGCCTTAATAAACAAGGGGACCTACTCGACGTCTTAAAAGAGTATGGACCGCACTTCGCTTCTCTTGGATTTTCAGCAGAAGAAGCGATGAACATGTTAGTAAATGGCGCTGAAGGTGGAGTGTTCAGCGTTGACCAATTGGGCGATGTTGTTCATGAATTTGGGCGCAAAATGAGAGAAGAGGACTTATCGAAACCTTTACAACAACTTGGATTAGATAGCGTAAGATACACAACCATGGTGGCCCAAGGCGGGGAAACTGCCAAGAAAGCCTTCACTGAAATAGCTCAGAAGGTTGGAGAAATTAAGGACCCTGTACTACAGAATCAAATAGGAATAGGCATTTTCGGCGACATGATGGGGGAAGTCGGAATCAAGGGCGTCTTGGCTATGTCCAACACCCAAGGAGCAATATCGAATACAGTCGATGCACTCGGTAAGATAAACGCGGTGAAATACAACACGTTCGGCGAAGCAATGGAAGGTATAAAACGTAACCTCCAAACGGGTTTATTACTCCCTCTTGGTGAAAAAATAATGCCAGTCATGAATACATTCGCGAGCTGGATATCAGGGAACATGCCAGTAATTAAAAATGAAATAGAGTTTGCCATGGGGGTTGTAGGGAAGGTATTCGACGGAATCGGTAACATAATATCAACGTATATCATGCCCCAATTTAACGTCTTTAGCAGCATGATTGCAGAGAATATGCCACAAATAAAAGCGGCTATACAGGCTATGTACGATTACGTAAAGCCTAGCTTTGATCAACTCGCAGAAGCAATAAGGATTAATGTACTGCCTATGATCCAGGGCTTCTGGAATTTAGTCCAGTCGGCCATGCCAACGATTAGGGTGCTATTTGAAATTGCCATGATCGCAGTAGGAACTGCACTTAAAATAGCTATGGAAGTTATTTCCATTTTCATTGGAGCGGTAAAAGGTATTTACGACTTTATCGAACCAAAACTTGAATTAGTAATAGATATATTCAATAAGGTATCAAGTGCGATTGAGACGGCCCTTGGATGGTTGCTGAATTGGAATAATACCTCATCGAAAGAAAAAAGTGTTAAGGTTAGTAGTGGTTCAGTCGGAAACAACGCTAACGGAACAGACTATTGGCGTGGTGGCGACACCTGGGTAGGGGAAAGAGGTCCTGAAATAGTCAGACTCCCAAGGGGCTCTCAGGTATTTTCCAATAGGGAGTCGATGGCGATGGCCGGAGGAGTTACCGTAAATATTAACGGCGCCAACATCATGGACGACTACGGCGTCGACCGCCTCATGGATCGAGTCATGGACCGCCTAGCCCTAAAAGGAGTGAGGTAAATGCGGACGTACACCATAGCGGGAAACGTTATCACGGTTCAGAAAAACTCCCTCAGCTACAGTGATACCCTGAACGACAGAACGACATGCTCATTTGTCGCCGTCGATCCAGTTTTTGAAATTGATGTCGGCATGGAGGTTAGCGTCGAAGAGGATGGTACCATTTTTGCTGGCACCGTGGACAGTGCGTCAGAGTCGGGCGATAAGGTTAATTATGTCTCTGTGTCTTGCGTTGACTTTTCGCAACTCATCGACAAACGGATTATCGCCAACAGTTACGAAAACGAGCTGACTGGGGACATCGTAAGGGATTTTATTACCTCGGTATTTGCTGATGAAGGGATCACCGAGGGGGATGTCCAAGGCGGACCCACGATCTCAAAGGCTGTTTTTAATTACACAGACGGAAACACATCAATGAATTATCTTGCCGATGTTACGGGATTCAATTGGGAGATCGACAACCTTAAGCGACTCAACTTTTTCGATCGATCAACCTTTGCAACTCCTTTTGCACTAACCGACAATAGCCACAATTACCAAGGTTTAACGGTCAAAAGGTCACGCTCAAATTACCGTAACAGGCAGTACATCCGCGCTGGAACGGATATAACTGCAGAGATAGCACTCGAAAAGCCTACGCCGAAGCCTGACGGAGTAAGTAAAACCTTTGTGGTTCGATTGCCAATAGCTCAAAAGCCGAGGATCTTTGTAAACGCGGTCGAAATTAGCGCTTTAGATATTGGGATTAACGGGGTTGACACGGGTAAAAAGTATTACTGGACCTACGGTTCTAATGCTATCACTCAGGATTCAAGCGTAACTACCCTGCTCGACACCCAGGCATTAACGGTAACGTACAAGGGCCTCTACCCCTTGTTAGTTGTGGCAGAAAGCCCAGGACAAGTTACGAATAGAAAAACTATAGAGGGTGGCTCGGGAGTCCACGAAAACATTATCCAAGAAGCAAATCTCGACACTAGGCAAGCCGCCTTAGACTTTGCTCAGGGGAAATTGGAGAAGTACGGAATTATCCCCAAGGTCGTGACTTTCAACACCTATGAGAAGGGCCTGAAGGCTGGTCAACTCCTGTCAATAACCAATACTAAACATAGTCTAAACGGCACATTTCTTATAGATTCCGTGGCAGCCCGCGTTGACGGGGTGCTAATGTTGTACTCGGTCCGATGTCTCGATGGTGCCAGTTTCGGAGGATGGGAGCAACTATTCAGGACTCTGCTTCAAGGTAACAGAAAGTTAGTTATCCGAGAGAATGAGGTAGTCGTGAGGCTTTTGTCCTTCACTGATGAATTTGTAAACTTGGCAATGGAGGACGAAATGACATATATCCTGCACCAATACCACATATGCGGTCAAGAAATCTGTGGGGCAGGGGTGATTTTATGAGTGTGACGGATGGTGCAAGAGCGTTAATCTTAGCGTCTACAATAGCAACGAGTATAGACAACATAGATGTACTGAGCGTCCAGACGATTGCCGGCGAGTTGATTAGGATCGCGCCTCAAAATATCGTAACGGTCAGCGTGACCGAACGTAAGTATGAGTTTTATCTGACTGAGAATGAGGGTATTGGGGATCTAGTAGTAATGTCCCTCTATGGGAATGGGGCAACGGTAGCACTTGGTGATGGAACTGAGATGGCGAGTCAAGTTGTGGATATCCCTAAAACAAATACGCAGAGTTTACTTATTTACTGGATTGTGAGGGTAATTTAATGGCCTATGATAAAACAATTTGGATAGATGATGAAACACCAATTTCGGCCACAAACCTAAACAAGATCGAGCAGGGAATATCCGATCTTGATCGCGTGACTGGTTACTATACCGGGGATGGTGCCGCTTCTCGATTTATTAGCTTGGGATTTACGCCAAAGGCTGTAGTTTTATGTAGGAGTGACGGAGCAACTTATAAGGATGGCCCAAGTATATATGGTGGACTTGCTGTAACTGGGCGCAATGTCCAGCTTGATGCAGATAACATTGTTTTGTCCCTTGCGGAAAACGGGTTTTATGTTTATCGTAGCTCCGCAAGTACCATTTGCCTTTCTAATAGTAATGCGCAAATTTTCCAATATACTGCGTTTAGATAAGGGGAATTTAACTATGATTATACACAAGGAAACAAAGTCTATTGAGTCCTTAGACGGTAAGCCGGATTCAAATTATGGAAATTATGATAATGTGTTTATCGTCGATGATCGCAGCGTATTGGCAGAAAAGCTTAAGGAAAATGCTCCTTATTTTGATTTTGTTTTAGATGCAGGAGGAAATTTAATCGACATAGTGCCCATTGAACGACCCCCAGAACCAATATTAGAACCAACCCAGCTCGACCTACTCCAAGAAAAATACACAACGCTCCAGGGAGCTGTCGATTTTATCATAATGAACTTTTAGAGAGGAGTGAGGGGGAGGTGGAAAAGATGGCTTTATATCTCGCAGAGGGAATTGAAGAGGGTAGACTGGATTACTTGGCAGTGTTTAAGATTCCGAGATACTTACCACTAAAAGACTCAGTAGATGCAATGTTAGTCGCTGATGGATACCAAGGCAAAATTGTGCCAATAGTTTAATCCTAAAGGGGCAAAGTATACACTAATTGCGAGGTGATATGAATGGGGATAGTCCCTGTACCCCTAACTTTAGACTTAACTACGGGCATTTTCGTTGGAACAGAAATTAAGCAGGGGAAATTGCAGACGTGCCCTGAAATGCTTACCAGTATTTACCCTCTCGACGAAGATTGGACGCAACATGGATCAGCCACATGGGCAAAAATTGGCAATGATAAGGTAGTCGTTAACAACACAGATTCAGGTAATTATTACTTAGATAATATCCACAATATAGCCCAAGTGGTCGCTAATCCTGTGCATTTTAGACTAATTGCAAGCGGAGAAGGAATACCGGATCATGATGGTTTTTCAATCAAGTTGATATTAACAGACTCAGGTGGATTATCTGGCGTCCATCTTGGTGAGGAATTATTGCGATTTCCTGCAGGTAACTTTGATGAACAGCAGCTTTCTATTAGCATAACCCCTACTGCTCCAGCACAGTGGCTATACGCCTATATCTTCACACGTTACAATACGGGTAAGATTACTATGTGGAATGCTGAAATTTATCAAGATGGGGACGCTCAAAAACCTGTCGGATGGTGGAGCTCGAAGCCATTTGACTTAGCCAAGGAAGCAAATGTCCCAATTGTTAAGGGCGGGATCTCTTTACAAAATTTCGCCTTTAAGTACGGCTATATTGATAATATTGATGGTATGGACAATGTTGATTACAGCATTGAAAAATTAAGTGAATTTGATATTGTCGTTACTCACGAACCTAGCAAATTAGATGCAAGGTCAACAGATGTAGCTAATGCCTTGCTTGGAAAAGGTGTGGGAGTGTATGGGTACGCACAAGCTGGGGCGTATGAATCGGAGGATATGGCGGGGTTAGTAGCATTATCAAAGCCGATTATGGATAACTGCGCTGTAGCTGGTTATACTGGCGTGTTTTTCGATATGTTTGGCTATGACTACCATCAAACGAGAGATTTTCAAAACGAGATGATAGACTATGCACACCTTAAAGGACTGAAAGTGTTTGCTAACGCCTGGCGACAAACAGAGGTTTTGGATAACACTGTAGACGCGGTACACAACCCAGATGGTACAGGAACAAGCATGGCGGTGGACGATTGGGTGTTATTGGAAGGTTTTTATATGATTAGTGGGAGCTCACCCGGATATGTTGGAGATGAAGGAGATTTCGTTGAATACTTTAATAAGTACACGGAAACGGTCAGATTAGCTAATTTGCTGGGCGTTAAGGTGTGCGGATTGACTGACGTATTATCTACGATTGAGCTTACAGATACAACGGATTGGACTAACGCATATTGCCTAGCTGTTGGGTTGGGTATGCATGGACTATCCTATAGTCAACCCCTTAGTAGCGACAACATAGACTGGCCCATATCAACGTTTTTGACTCCTAATATTGGTTCGGCCATTATTACTACGATGAAACAAGTCGATTCGGAAACCTACGAAGCTAAGACTGACACAGGGGTATTACAGTTCATCGCCACAGACAATCCTATAACTAGGGGGCACAGGATATTCGCTATCCCACAGAAAGTATTTGTCCACCCAATAACGCTTCCTGAAATCAATGCCCAAACGCATAAGATTACCTACTACTCGAGCCCCGACAAGGTAACTTGGCAAAAGGTGCAAAGTTTAGGTGCAGTCTTGGTCGTAACGGATCGGTACCTCAATCCTGAAATAGTATTACGAAATTAAACGCCTATGGGGCGTTATTTTTTATGCAAAGAAAGGGGCACAGACATGGCAGTGAAGTTAATCCGTGGAGGAGATCCAAATCTACCGTGGGAATATCTTGGTCTTGCTGCAGACGCTAAGCCAACTGCCGGAGTTCCTGCAGGTTCGACGTTCCTAGAGGCCGACACGGCGGTTAAATCCATGTTTAACGGGACCGCTTGGTACCCAATTGTGGAGCGAACTTCGATAGTTGGGAGTTTACCGAACCAAACTTTAATAGAACAGCTCACTGACGCTGATGCAGTAGTCAATGTTTTAACCTTTTCTGCAAACATAGAAGCAATTGAGATATATCACGAAGAAGCAACTTGGCAAACATTCATAGTTAACGGATTAACGATTATTGTCCCTGTTGGCGGTTATCGAACTCCTATTGCTGGTGTAGTTGGTTTAACTGTTACTATCCCTGCTATATCATGCATTGTAGGGAGGTTGGTATAAAAATGTTTGGATATAATCCACCACCTATCGAAAGTTCTTACC
>Ga0209000_1001971_pt1 | contig 11958 bp, 11 predicted proteins | sample RifGroD2_FD_183998 | JGI IMG/M metagenome (GOLD analysis project Ga0209000, IMG submission 183998) | Groundwater microbial communities from Rifle, Colorado, USA - Groundwater D2 (SPAdes) (version 2) | ecosystem: Environmental > Aquatic > Deep subsurface > Groundwater | place: Rifle, Colorado...
TGGCTGATATTTAAAGCCGATTCAAAAGACTTGATGCGTATCTTGAGAGACTGCCCAACACCAAAAAACCAATACCCTCGATTACCTCGTGAGAATCCAGCTTCATGGTGGCCGGAATTGCTGACATCCGCTTCATTTAAAAAGAATGAAGAGTGGATTCCTTTTGTGTGTGAACCACAAGGGGCTGGGGTGATAGACATGGCGACTAATCAGGCGTATTATTGGGATTTAGGCAGCAATAAATAATTGGAAATGGGGACACACATCCCAATATCAGGAAAAGAGGAAAAGGGTCAAATCTTTTCAGCCTGTTGAAAAACTAAGCATTTGCAAAACAATTTACAAAATAGTCCGTTTGAGAGAACTGTCTTCTCCTGATATTCTGATACGGCCGGAAAAATAACTTCAATAATCCGGTTATTGAAGATGGTATAATGGGCTTTCTTGATGCAAGGGCTTCTTTTTGAGGACATCTCCATGATAGCAGCCTAACCATCCTCTTTATATTCTGTGATGCCGCTGTCATCAATACCTGTTCTTTGACAAATTTTAATCCCCTGAACTTTGCCACCCTTAATCCCATAAACTCCTTTGCCTCTCCAAATAGTTCCTCTATCCTCTTTCTCATCCTCTGTGAAACCTGATATTCTTTTGTCTTGTTCAGTTGTCTTGCCTTGTCAATGGATGCTTCATGTATGTGGTAACTGACTGACCTTGCCTTGTCCCTCGTGCATTCTGTTTTCTTTGAACAAGCACCGCAATCTTTTTTTCGCGCCCTGTAAACATGCTGTCTGCTGCTTTTGTGTATACCCCAGTACTTGAGTTCCTTTGCTTCAGGGCATATAAATATGTTCCCCTCTCTATCAAATCTGAATCTGTCTATCGGATATATCCCCCTCTCGTTCTGACTCCTGTAGTCCATTATCGGTATATGCGGCTGTAGCCTTTCTTTGATAATGGCATCTATAAACTCTCCGGCAGAATAACCTTTATCTGCTCCAAGACTCTCAGGTTTTATCTTATATGTCCATTTCATCCTCTGTATCTGTGTGAGCGCCTTATCGCAGTCTGTCTTTTTATCAGGCATTCCTATATCTGCTCCAACTATTATCCTGCTTTTATTGTCCATTATATAAGTGGCTGCATGATGGAGGTCTGTAGCTTTATTGGAGGATTTCCTGGAAATTCTGGCATCAGGGTCTGTCTTAGACCTGTGGGTTTTATTGCTTATCCTCTGTCCCCTGTGAGGATAGTCTAACCCAGGTTCCCACGGCTCGTCATTGACCGGATTCTCCTCGGTTACTTTCTTTATGTATTCCTTGGTTGTTATATCTACTACTATAGGCTCAAGGCTTTTAAATGATGCATTAGCCTTTATATAGGTACTGTCAACGGTCAGGTGTTTTCCTGTCAATAATCCTTTTGTTATACATTGGTTGACTATCTCATCAAATATCTCCTGAAATATGTCATTTTCAGAAAATCTATCATGACGGTTCTTTGAAAATGTAGAATGGTCAGGAACTTTGTCTTCAAGATTTAAGCCTACAAACCACCTGTATCCAATATGCATCTTAACTTCTTTACATAAACGACGCTCAGATGTAATCCCATTATTCTGCTTGATACCCTATGAGAAGCATCCTGAGTAATATCTCAGGGTCTATAGAGGGACGGCCTGTGTGGCTGTATAAATGCTTTACCTTGCCCCTTATGAATGCTAAATCCACATATCTGTCTACGAGTCTTAACAGGTGATCCTCAGGAATTATATCCGCCATCCTTACATGGTAGAACATCGGCTCTTCCCTTTGCTTTTCTCCTAACATTGCACCTCCTGTGATTGAAGATGCAATAGTCTATCACTTCGAAATGTTGTTGTGAAATGCTTTATAGAAGAGTTTTTCAACAGGCTGTCAAGGCCTGACACCTTTGAGACCTTTGAGATTCAAGGCCTGACACCTTTGAGATTTGGACACCTTTGAGAGGACTTATTGAAATAATATTTGCTAAAAAAGTTTATAAGGGATGACCTATATAAGCGGCTTATAAAATTTCTTTCTTCTGTCCACAAAAATATTGTTTAAAGATGTTATGTTTTTATCCCTTGCTACTTTAGGGTCTATTTCGATAATGCCGATTTCCTCTCTATTGCCGGATGCACGATAGAGTATCTTGCCGTTGGGCGCTACAATCTCGCTTTGGCCAATAAATCGCAACCTCTGCTTCTTTATCCTCTCTTCAATACCGATTCTATTAGCTGTTATAGCAAAGACCCTATTTTCAAGACACCTTGTTATCATTGCCTGCGGGCAATGAGGAAGCACGAGATTTGATGGATGGCATATGATGTCTGCGCCTTTTATTGCAAGGATTCGAGCAGCCTCAGGAAAAAGCCAGTCAAAGCATATCATCATGCCAATCTTGGCAGGCCCGATGTTATAAACCTCAAAGGGGGTGTTGCCTGGGCTGAAAAATCTTTTTTCATTCCAGAAAAGGTGCGCCTTTCTGTATATGCCGATAAAACCTTTAGGACCGACAAGGATAGATGAATTGTAAAATTTGCCTCTGTATTTTTCAGCGATGCCTGCAACGAGGAAGATTTTTTTCATTTTTGCCGCTTCTATAAGTCTTCTGGATGTGTATCCTTTCGGTATATCTTCTGCTAAGCGCGAAACCTCTTTTTCTGACTTAAACTGGTAGCCTGTGTTGAAGAGTTCAGGCAGGACAAGCAGGTGTGCATCTATAGAATAAATTTTTGCAATAACATTTTCTACATTAGTTTTTATGTTTCCAAAGATTGGGGTGGTCTGAAAAAACGCAACCCGTATTCCATGAGAAGCCTTCTCTCTTGATGATAAGCCTCTGTTGGCGATAAATGGTTTTTTTGCCATCTTACTTCTCTTTATGGTTATTGTTTCTCTGTCTCGTAAAGCGACTGCATTTCTTGAACATAAATTTTTTCATCTTCTGGATGAAGCTCGACCCTTCGTCTTGGGCTCCCAATAAGTCCTTGTGGTCTGAAGACCATCATTGCAACGAGGGCTGCGCCAAAGATAAGCATCCTATAGCTTGCAAATCCTCTCAAGGCCTCTGGTAGTATAATCAAAATTATGGCGCCAATTGCTGCGCCAGGAATACTCCCCATACCGCCAAGCACAACCATTGCCAAAACAAAAACTGACTCAAAAAATGTAAAACTCTCTGGCGATACAAATGCGAATTTTCCTGCAAAGAATACACCCGCAAGGCCAGCCCAGAATGCGCCAAGGGAAAAGGCCAAACACTTCATCCGTGTCGTATCAATGCCCATTGCCTCTGCTGCTATTTCATCCTCTCGCATGGCTATCCATGCCCTGCCTATCCTTGAGTTGTTGAGGCGGGTTATAACTATCATAGTTATAGTGGCAATTGTTAGTATAAGATAATAAAAATGGATTGGCTGGTTAAACTTGAATGACATAAGGGATGGACGTGCAATACCAAGGATTCCATTTGGTCCGCCTGTCAAGCTGTCCCAGTTATTCAATATAAGGTGCACAATATGGATAAACCCGAGTGTAACTATCGCAAGATAATCCCCCCTAAGCCTTAACGTAATTATCCCAAGTATAAAACCAACACAAGCTGCAAATAGACCGCCTATTGGCAGGGCAAGCCAGAAGGAAATGCCCACCTTTGTTGATAAAAGCGCATATGTGTATGCGCCGATTGCATAGAAGGCGATATAGCCTAAATCAAGAAGCCCAGCCAGACCTACAGAGATATTTAATCCAAGCGCGAGTACTGCATAGAGCCCTGCAAGCGTTAGCACATCTATATAGTAATTGTTGAGAAAGAAAGGCAGTATGATGAGAGAGGCAAGTATGGTGAGGTTTATAAATAGGTGATTGCGGCCTATTAACGCATCAGTTTTTTTAAGGGATGCTGAAACAGATTCAACCAGTTTTTTAAGGCAGCCTACAGCCTTTAATCTTGCCAACTTTAGAAATATGATTTTACCACATAGTATGACAAGGGCTAAGGATATCGCACCTTTAATTCCCATAAAGGGTAGCACTAAGAAGCCGAACCAAAGTGGGATAAAGATGAATTTTAGAAGAGCCTTATACATAGCGTATGGCACTCATTCTACTAAATCCTTATATGATGTCAATCCTTGACAAATTATTCCCTGCAAAGACCAGAGACTCAAAGCTTATAAGCCTCCTCTTTCAGAATGCACGGCTGTTTATAGTATTACAGACTTAACCGATTCTTTCATTCTTGGTGGGATATATTGTTTGTTGTGGTTAGCGGTATCATTGTATGGAGAGATTAAGGCATAAAATCAGAGGTAGATGGAAAAATCCCCCTATCCGTATTTTTCTCGAATAGGGGGATTTTTAAAGGGTAGTTATTGCTTGATTGATATAAGTTCTACCTCAAATAAGAGTGTCGCATTTGGCCCTATTTGTGGTCCAGCGCCTCTTTCGCCATATGCAAGATTCGAGGGAATAAATAGTTGCCATTTTGAACCGACTGGCATGAGTTGAAGCGCCTCTGTCCAGCCAGGAATCACTTCGTTAACAGGAAAGCTCGTTGGTTCTCCTCGTTTGTATGAACTATCAAATTCTGTTCCATCAATAGTGGTTCCACGGTAATGCACTGTTACCGTATCAGTTGACTTGGGCTTTTTTCCAGAGCCTTCTTTTATTATCTTGTATTGTAAGCCGTTGGCAGCAGTTTTTATGCCCTCTTTTTTCTTATTTTCTGTAAGGAATGTTTCTCCTTCTTTTTTATTCTTTTCAGCCATGGCCTTTGCGCGTTCAGCCTGTTTTGTTCTCATATCATTCTGAAATGCTGTTAAGGTTTCCTGAACTTCCTTTTCGCTCAGTAAGGTCTTATTGCCAGAGATGGCATCCTTTATGCCTTTGACAAGAGCATCAACATCGACATCTATTGACTGATTTTTAAAATTAGTGCCAATATTAATCCCAATGCTGTAACTAATCTTATCCTTTTCATTTTTTAATACTGTTTTGTCATCTGCACTGGTCTGACATGCCACAAGCGCAATGCCTACAAGTGCTATTAATAGCGCCTTCATTTTTTCTCCTTTTTTGGTATATTTTTGATTCAGCTGTTTAGTCTAACAGGGTAGAGCGGGTTTGTCAAAAGAAATTATTACACGAATTGCCTCATAAAAAATGTTACCCAAACATTTTTTAAAATGCATCGTTGACTCATAAAAGATGTTACCGGAATATCTTCCTTAAAGGAGGGGTGTCCGGTTATGAGTCCTGTATCCAAAAGAGAATATCTGGAGGCTGTATTCTTACGATATAAAAGAGCCTCCCGCCAGTTGAAAACAATTATTCTGAATGAGTTCTGCACTACATGTAAGTATCACAGAAAACACGCTATAAGGCTGCTTCGTAAGTTTAAACGCTTTATTAAGCCTAAGGTAAAGAAAAGAGGGAGAAAGCCTGTTTATGACAAAGAGGCTATACTTAAGCCGTTAAAACGCATCTGGCTGGCTGCCAATCTCCCTTGTTCAAAAAGGCTCAAGGTTATTCTGCCTCTATGGTTGCCCGGTTATCTCCAGATTTACGGCGAGCTTCCCAAAGAGGTAGTAAATGCCCTGATAGCAATATCTCCTGCAACTATTGACCGTCTTCTTAAACCGGTCAGGGTTCGGTATAAAGGCCGCGGCAGGGCTACAACTAAGCCCGGGACTCTATTAAGAAAACAGATACCGATTAAAACAAACCAATGGGATGAAGCCCGTCCAGGCTTTCTTGAAGCCGATACTGTAGCCCACTGCGGAGAATCCCTCATGGGTATGTTCGCCTACACCGTAGACTGTGTTGACATAGCCACAGGGTGGACTGAACAAAGGGCTGTATGGGGCAAGGGCGAACATGGTGTGATGGCACAGATACATGACATTGAAAAGAAGCTCCCTTTTCCCTTGCTCGGCTTTGATTCGGATAACGGCTCTGAGTTCTTAAATTATCACCTCCTGAGGCATTTTACTGAAAGAAAAAAGCCTGTTCAGTTTACCCGAAGCAGGGCTTACCATAAGGATGATAATGCTCATATAGAGCAGAAAAACTGGACACATGTCCGACAGTGGCTCGGTTATCATCGCCTTGATAATCCTGATGTCGTGCCTCTTCTGAATAAACTTTATACTCAGGAATGGAGGCTTTTTCATAATTTCTTCTGTCCCTCGGTTAAGCTCGTTGCAAAGCAAAGAATTGCTTCAAAGACGATAAAACGCTATGATAGCCCAAAAACACCTTTTCAGAGAATTATGGAATCTTCGCATATTGCCGATAGTGTTAAACAGAATCTCAAGGAACAATCCCTTTCTCTGAATCCTTTTCTTTTGAGAAAGGCTATGGAATTAAAACTTAAAAAGGTGTTTGAGCTTTGTTATAATTCTAAATTATGATAACTCTGCATCTCATGATCTCTCGGTAACATTTTCTAATGAGTCAACGGGTACCAAAGAATTATTACAAAAGAAAGTATTTAAGATTGTTGAGAAACTTTTGAAAGTATAGTAGTATTATTCAAGTATATGGATACCTCAAAAATTTCAACAGTATTGCAAATGGCGAGATTAGACGGTAGCGCTCTTAAGGCCCTTACTGTAGTGGATTATGCCTTTATGCTGCTAAGGGGCATGGTTATAACAGGTGGTTTTTTCTGGCTTATTCTCCATCCATATCCCCCTACCTTAAAGTTTTGGCTTGTAAGCCTTTTCTTGGTTTTTATTATCTATAGCCTAATTATACACGGTCTCATATTAACCTGGCCGGATAAGGTGGAAAATATTTACCTCGGATGTTTAGCTCTCGATTTGATTTTTACAGGAATATTCATAAATCTATCTGGTGGTTTCAATAGTATTGTATTTTTGGTTTTCTATCTTCTTGTTGCGCTCCACTCATTTTATTATGGACTTTTTAGAGGGATTGTCCTTTCTGTTATTGTTTCTGTTGTTTATTTGCTTGCAATGTATGGCCAGTGGGGAGTATTGCAATGGACAGATATTTTTTTAAGGATATCAATAATCTTTCTTCTTGCCGGCTTCCTGGGATTCATTGCCGAGAAGGAAAGACATGATAAAGAAGAACTTGTTAAGACCCAAGCAATGCTTGAATCTGTTCAGGGGGATTTGGAAAAGGCTTACAGAAATCTCCAGGATATAAAGGTTCAGGTGGAGCAGTCAGAGAAACTTGCATCTATAGGGAGATTGTCTGCAGAGCTTGCGCACAAAATAAATAATCCCTTAGATGGCATAAAGAATTGCCTTACAGTAATCAAAAACAAATCAGAGGACCCCGCCCTTAAGGCCAGATATCTTGAGTTAATAGATGAGGCTATTGTTGATATTGAAAATGCAGTTAGAAACCTCCTTGACTACGCGAAGAGGCATGAGCCAAAATTAGAGGAGGTAGATGTGGTCAATATCCTACAGAGGACGATTGCTATGGCTGATTATAAACTTCATAAGATTTAATCTTATACTTAATGCAATAGATGCTATGCCGAATGGCGGTATGCTTACGATTGAGGTGGCAGTAATAGGTAATTATATAGATATAAAAATTATTGATACCGGTGTTGGTATACCGCAAGAGGAATTAAATAATATTTTTCAGCCATTTTTTACAACCAAACCATTGGGGGAGGGGACAGGCTTGGGATTGCCGATAAGTCTTGAGATTGTGAGGAAGCATCATGGAGCGGTAACTGTCCATAGTGAGGTAGGTGTAGGCACTGTATTTAGCGTAACATTGCCTTTGGCTATTAAGATTCAAAAAGGAAGAAATATAAAAGAGCTGAACGTAGGAGGGGTGACATATAATATATGAAAGTACTTATTGTTGAGGATGAAAAGATTAAAAGGATAACATTGGCTGATGCGCTTTTGAAGCAAGGTCATGAGGTCCTTGCGCTTGAAAATCCTGTTGAAGCCTTAAATGTTTTTAAGGATAGGGAGTTCGATGTGGTTGTTACTGACATAAGGCTTCCCCAGATGAATGGCCTGGACTTTTTAGAGAAATTAAAATCCATTAGAGCAAATGCTACAGTTATTGTGATGACAGCTTATGCCACAGTAGATACTGCCATAAAGGCGATGAAACTTGGGGCATACGACTATATAACAAAACCCTTTTCTTCTGAAGAGTTGATACTGATCCTCGAGCGGTTGAAGGATTTTAAGAATCTTATTGAAGAGAATATAAAGCTTAAAAGCAAAATAAGCGAGAGGTACAGTTTTGGCAGTATCGTTGGGAAGAGCAAACTGATGCGGGATGTCTATGAATTGATTGAGACTGTTGCGCCGAGAGATGCGACTGTGCTCATTGTTGGAGAAAGCGGGACTGGTAAGGAGCTTATTGCTAATGCAATCCATTATAACAGCCCGAGGAAAGACAAGTCTCTTATAAAATGCAGCTGCGCTGCCCTTGCAGAGACCCTGTTGGAGAGTGAGCTTTTTGGACACGAGAGAGGCGCATTTACGGGCGCTATAAAGGAGAGGAAAGGTAGATTTGAACTTGCAGACGGCGGCAGTATATTTCTTGATGATATAGATGATGTTCCTCTTTCAGTACAGACAAGGCTTCTGAGGGTTCTTCAGGAAAAGGAGATAGAGCGGGTAGGCGGGACGAAGACTATAAAGGTAGATATTCGTATTATATGCGCTACCAAGATTGACTTGCTAAAGCTTGTGAAACAGGGCAAGTTCAGAGAAGATCTGTATTATCGGCTTAATATAGTCCCCATAAATCTTCCTCCCTTGAGAGAGAGGAAAGAGGATATTCCGCTTATTGTTGATAATTTACTCAACAAATATTGCTCAAAGGGAGAGAAGAAGATTTTTTGTCCAGAAGCCATGAAACTTTTGATAAATTACGATTGGCCGGGAAATGTAAGAGAGCTGGAAAATGTTGTAGAGAGGGTTGTTACGCTCACCAGGAATCAGGAGATCAGGCCAGAAGAACTTCCTGATTTTCTTGTTGCATCGCCTGAAAAGATATGTGACAGGCATCTGATTGATATTATGGGAGAAGCAGGTTCATTTGATGAGATTATAAAGGATATGGAGAAAAGGCTAATCGTATTAGCGCTCGAAAAGGCAGGAGGAAATAAAAGCGAGGCTGCAAGGTTTCTTAAAATGAAACGAGAGACATTAAGGGATAAGATTGAGAAGTATGGTCTTGTATCAGAATCGCCGCAGTTTGCGGATGCCAAACTATAAACATTGGACGAATAGAATTTGCAAAAAGTGGTGGTTTACAATTTTTATCAATGTCTAAGACAAAACAACTCATTATTCCGATTTTTATACCTCAGCAAGGCTGTCCGCACCAGTGTGTATTCTGCAATCAGTTAAAGATTACGGGTAAGGAAAGAATTCCAGATGCGCGAGATGTGGCAGAAACTATTGAGCTGTATCTCAGTACATGGAAGGGCAGCGGCAAAAGAGAGGTGGCGTTTTATGGCGGCAGTTTTACAGGGTTAGACAGGAGCGCACAGGATGTCTACTTGAATACAGCCTACAAATTTATTGACGCTGGTTTAATAGATTCTATCAGGGTTTCTACACGGCCAAATTATATTACAGATGAAATTCTGGCGCTCTTAAAACAATATAATGTTGAAGCAGTAGAGCTCGGCGCTCAGTCAATGGATGATGAAGTGCTAAGGCTTTCAGGCAGGGGGCATACAGCAGAGGATACAGCCAATGCAGTGGGGCTGCTAAAGAAATACAGTTTTAAGATCGGTCTTCAATTCATGCCTGGGTTGCCTGGGGATACAGAAGACACCATCCTCTCTACAGCTCATAAAATTATTGAACTTCAGCCTGATTTTGTAAGAATTTATCCAACTCTTGTGGTGCGGGACACCCCTCTTGAAGATATGTATTTAAGGGGTTTGTATACCCCATGGTCTCTTGCAGATATGTTGCGTTTATGTAAGAGGCTTGTCTCTTTATTCAATAGTAAAGGAATCCCAATCATAAGGCTCGGCCTTCAAGCAGCTGATTGTTTTGAGAAGTCTGTTGTTGCTGGCCCATATCATCAGTCATTTAGAGATTTGGTAGAAAAATCCCTTTCCCAAAAATAGACATTGATTTTTTACCCCGTTAGAGAAAGCCGCCGACTCCTCCGCCTTAGGCGGACGGCGGTTGAGAAAAATTTCTTAACAGATGGCGGTATAAACCCCGTTAGAAGTGTCTCGCCGAAAGGATATAATCTTCATTCTAAAGTAATAACTGTATCACTGGAAACTTCTAACGGGGTTTACAGTCTTTAATTCGCTTAGGGAATCTGAACAGAGGTCTGCCTCCACAAAAAATTTGGTTTGGGGGTTTTATGGCCTTATCAGTTGCCTAACTCGATTTTCCCTTATATAATTATGTTATCAAGTTTATTCATGGGGGGTTGGGTATGCACAAGTTCCTATTTATCGGGTTGCTGAGTATAACTCAACTCGCATTAATTAGCCCGGTCTTATCAGAGACAGGGCCATATGTGGAGGTTGCTGTCATTGCTACAGGTATGGAAAACCTTACTCCAATGGGGGTCGCTGAAAAATTTTCTGCTCAGGCAGGAAGACTTTATTGTTACTCCAAGATAATCGGGGCAGAGGGCAGCTCTATAAAGCATATCTGGTATTATGGAGATAAAAAGGTTTCAGAGATAGTGCTCGAGATAAAATATCCAAACTTTCGTACCTATAGCTATAAGACAATCCCGCCTGATTGGATAGGAAAGTGGAGAGTGGAAATAGTGGCTAATGATGGTGCAGTTTTAAAAACAGTGGAATTTAATATTGAGTAACAAAGTCCAATTACGTGTCTTTGTAAAAGACGAGGGGAGACGCAATACATATGAAAGAGATAGTTGAGTGGCTTGTCGGAGTTGAGGACAGGGCGTTAAAGATTTATAAAAAGGCTGCAAAATATTTCTCAGATGATAAGGATATAGCTGCCTTATTAACCCATTTAGCAATGGATGAGGAGGTGCATTACAATTTCTTGTGTAAGGCCGTTGAATTGGCTCAAAATGCTCCTCCTTTTATTGTATATTTAACCAATGATATCAAGCAGAAGGTAGAGGATAATTTTGCGTTATGTGAGAAAAGATTAGAGAAGAATAGGCTTTCAAAAGAAGATTTAATAGATTGTATAGTTTCTAATGAATATTCAGAATGGAATAATCTTTCTTTGTATGTAATTAATACCTTGAAGCATCACCATAGAGAATTCATCCCTGTTGTAGCAAATTTGTACCAGCATAAACGTCATATAGAGAGGTTTTTAGAACAGCGTCCTGAATTTACAAAATTTCTTGAAAGGGTAAGGCTACTGCCTTCTGTATGGCGCGAGAAATTGCTCGTAGTGGATGATGATGTAATGATAGTTGATTTGCTTTTATCCATTCTTTCAGATGAGGGTGGTGTAGAAAGCGCTGGCAATGGCAAGGAAGGGCTTAGAAAGATGGGTGAAAAGTATTATGCGGCCATTATAACGGATGTGGATATGCCTGTTATGAATGGGATTGAATTTTACAAGAGGGCAGTTGAGATATTTCCTAACATTCATAAGCGTTTTCTATTCTTTACAGGCTCTGATGGGAAGGTTATCTCCTTTTTTAAGGAAAACAACCTTAGATATTTGACAAAACCTTCAACAATAGGCGATGTGAAAAAGGCTGTTATAGAGACCCTAAGCGGATAAAATTAAAATATCTTATTGATATTCTTAATAATTCCCTTGACAGTTCAAGTTCCTATGATAAAATATTTCAAATTTTTTTGTTATACGCTGCTACAAAAATAGACTGATAATTAATTTTTAGGCGCGTAGCTCAGGGGTTAGAGCGCTACCTTGACACGGTAGAGGTCGGCGGTTCGAGACCGCCCGTGCCTACCATAAAAATCAATGGGTTAGCC
>Ga0209000_1001975_pt1 | contig 11938 bp, 10 predicted proteins | sample RifGroD2_FD_183998 | JGI IMG/M metagenome (GOLD analysis project Ga0209000, IMG submission 183998) | Groundwater microbial communities from Rifle, Colorado, USA - Groundwater D2 (SPAdes) (version 2) | ecosystem: Environmental > Aquatic > Deep subsurface > Groundwater | place: Rifle, Colorado...
GTAAATAGGTAAAGTTAATTGAGCGCTATGAATAGAAAAACTTTGACGGCAGTGATCTTGTGTTCCCTCGTTCCTCTCTGCGCCGCCTTGGCGGTCATCTACCGGGGGGTAGTGAAAATGGGGGAGGCGCAGGTCATCGGCGTACTTTCAGGCGAGGCCGCCTCAAGGGCGAAAGCCATAAGCCTGGAACTGTCGCGCAGTAAAGAGAATCTGTCCATGCTGGCATCATTGTTGGGAGTGGGGGAGGCGGCCGCCGCGGGGCAGTATGCGGTGATCGAGGCGCGGCTCGGCGCCGTGCTTAAGAGGAATGCGAACTATGCGGCCGTCTGCTATGTGGACGCCGGCGGAAAAGTGCGCGCCGCCGCCGTCAATAGCGCAATAAACCGGAATGAGCTGCCACGCCTGGCCGGCGCGGTAAATTTCAAAAGCGTCTGGCCGTGGCAGTTCGTGGACTTTGGCGTCGGCCCGGTGCCTGTTGTGTTCGCGCCGCTGTCAGCCCCCAAGTCTAGCCCGGCCGGGTATGTCCTGGGCGTCGTTGAGCGCGGTTCACTCGAGGCGGCATTCGCTTCGTATGCGGCGTATTACGAGTTGTGGCGCAGGATAAAGCTGGACTACCTCGCCGCGTTCAACAGCGCAAGTGGCTACGTGCCGTTCGCGGTCTCTCCCGGCTTCGATCGCTCTGCTCCATCCGGTTCCGAATGGTATTCCGGGACCAGGAAGAAAGACGGGAAGCTTACCGTGTTCAATACTTACGGTCATGCTTACGGCGTGAGGGTCTATTTCCAACTGCCGGCCGGGGAGCTGGTTACCGGCGCGGCCGAGATGGGCTGGATCTTCTTCGCGTTCTTCGCTTTCCTCCTCTTGGCCGTAGGGCTGCTGGTGCTGTATATAACTAAATATTCATCCCGTTCCACTGCGGCGCTGCTCAGGAAGATGGAGGAGATGTCGAAAGGCGATTTTAGCCGTATAGCTACCCCCGGGACAGAAGGCGACAGATACGTGAACTATGCGAACGGCCTCATCGACCGCATACTCGCGTATGAAGAGGCTCACAGAAAGGAAGCACAGCTGGCCGCCTTGGGTAAGCTGGCCGCCCAGGTGGCCCACGATATCCGCTCCCCGCTGGCCGCCCTGGGGGCCGCGGCCAAAGGGCTTGAAATGCCGCAGGACCAGCGCGGCCTGATCCGCGCCGCTGTCGACAGGATACGGGACATCGCCGACGATCTTCTGGAACATTACCGCGCGCCCGGAGAAAGACCGGCCGCGCGGCAGGTGTATAACCTGGCTTCTATCATCGAGCCAGTGGTGGCGGAGAAGAAACTTCAGTATGCCGATCGCACAGGTCTGAAGATAGACTTCAGCGCGCCCGGCGCCGATCCCTCGGCGCTGGTGGACAAGAAGGAATTCCAGCGGATCATTTCAAACCTGCTTAATAATGCCGTGGAAGCGCAGGGTGCCGGCGGTGCCGTCTTGCTGGAATTGACGGCCGGGGAAGGAAAAGCTTTTGTGAAAGTTAAAGACAACGGCAAGGGCATCGCGCCCGCGGTGCTGGCCAGGCTTGGGCGCAAAGGCGAGACTCACGGCAAAGCCGGTGGTACCGGTCTGGGGCTGTATCATGCCAGTTCTACCCTTGAGGTTTGGGGCGGCAGCCTGAAGATCACCTCGATCCCGGGCGAGGGCACTATAGTGTCTTTTGAACTGCCTCTTTCGCAAACCGCCGGCCGCAGCTCCATGAAAGTGGTCCTCCTTGACGACGACCCGCTGGTGCATATGAACTGGCAACAGGCCGCTAAAAGGGCCGGCGTAGAGTTGATCGCCTTCAAAAGCCCGGCGGAATTGGATGCAGGCATGCAAGGGGTCGCGCTGGACGTGCCTGTTTATCTCGATTTCGAGCTAAGCGCCGGAGCCAGCGGCGAGGATATCGCTAAGGACCTGCACGACAAAGGCTTCACCGACATTACCATGTCCACCGGTTACGGCTCGGAGAAGTTTTCCCACCTCCCCTGGCTGAAAGTAACAGGCAAAGAGCCGCCGTTTTAGGAAAGCGCCAAGCTGCAGCTGAAAGACGGGCCCATTCGGGCTCGTTTTCTTTTCACACAGAAATAAACATTTTCAAATGAAAATATCGGCTATGCTGTTTTAACCGATTTCCAGTCAGAAACAGGCATATTGGAGCTTTGTTTGATGGTGGCATATAAATTGCTCTGTAGCGGGTGCAGGCGGATAAAATCTGAAAGAGAAGGAAGAAAATATGAAAAAGAGCAATATCCTAATAGCGGTGTTCGCGGTGATGGCTGCGGCCTCGGTGGCTAAAGCTGAGGGCGTAAATATGGACTTTGACGGAAAAAAGGGCGCGCCGATGTTCTCGCAGCTGCTTGCCCGGGCGCAGGAACTCACGGCGGCTGAGCCGGCCGGCATTCCCGCTCGCGTTTTTACCGCAACGGAACAGGGGGCGATGGACAAAGCCGTAGCCAGCGCCATCAAGTCCGCCAGGAGCCGGGGATATGTGGAATTGGCCGCCGGTTTCGATTGTCTGCTGAAATCCGGTACAACTGAACAGGAGGCGATGGACAAAGCCGTAGCCAGCGCCATCAAGTCCGCCAGGAGCCGGGGATATGTGGAATTGGCCGCCGGTTTCGATTGTCTGCTGAAATCCGGTACAACTGAACAAAAATCAGCCTTTATGAATTGGAACACCTCGGTGCCGTACAGATTGCCTGAGACCTGCTCGTTCAGGGCTGTTCAGAGGCCGGCCGAAAAAGGGCTCCTTAACTGGATCTGCCGCACTGTTACCGAGGCCATAATCAGTACTGTGTGCACTACGGATGAAAACGGGAAGCAGACCTGCATGGAGCAAACCGTTACAGCGGCGAGAGAGGCGTGTAATTGGGAGTAACAGCGGTAAAAAGATAGAATTCAAATATACAGGAGAAAATATGATAGAAACAATAATCTTCGGATTGGTGTTGATCGCGGCGTATATCATCCATGGCAGCGCCTCTGTAGCCGTTCTGTCCGCGGTGCTGACCGCGGCGGCGCTCGCGCTTGCGGCGGCAGTCTCGGCAATGCGCAAGAATGGACCGCTGGCGAAGCAGTTGGGGGTAAAGGCGGCGGCGTTCCTGGTTGTTGGCGGCGGTATCTACGGCCTGAATGCGCTCAGTACAAAGCATGCGCGGTCCGGCGCCGAGCAGCTTGCCGGCATCTGCGAAACCTATAAAGCAAAGACAGGGGCGTATCCTGAAGCGTTCAGCAAGCTTATTCCGGAGTATGCTAAGGATATTCCCTCCGCCCGTTTTACCGCGATGTGGGGGCAGTACCGCCTTGTGGGAGAGAGCATAATGTTCGTGGTCGAGCCGGGCTTGCTGGCCGCGGCTTATGACATTCCCGCAAAAAAATGGAGCACAGTCTCCTTCAGCGAGATGTTCCCGAAAAAGTAAGAATAGAGATCGCTTTCCTGGCCCGGTCAGACTCCGGGCCGGGGGCGCTTTCTGATAGTGCGCGCACCTCATCCTGAAAATAAATGAGACCTGCTATTAGGATATCGCTTCTCGTATAAATCTAAGTCCGCTCCGGGCATAGGCGGCTGCACTTTTTATTCTATTAAATGAAGGGGAAATATGAAAAAACTTGAACCGTTTAAAGTCACTAAGACCGGGCCGCTTTACAGGGTTAAGCGGCCTTCGCAGGTGGACCGGAAGCTGATCGACTCGGTAGAGTGGGGCAAGGAGCAACGCCTGCTTTCTTTTGATTTCAAGCCGGTGCGGGTTCCTTCAAAGCCGATTCCTTTCAAGATCCCGCGTAAATACTGCTGGCGCGCGGCTTGTTATTCTACCGGCCAGGGAATAAAGTCCGCGCTCAAGCCTTGCCCTGAGGCCGGCATAACCTCCCGCCCTCCCGCCAGCTTTGCTGAGCATCTTCGCGCCAGCCGGGCCGCTTATAGATCCTATAGGAAGAAGTGGGGGAAACTTGTTCCCCCTGGCATAATCGCGGCTTATCCTAAATATGTAAAAGAAAGCGTCAAAAAGTCTACTTCTTTGATGATCTTCAGAGGAAAGAAGCTAGTCGGGCTGTTCTCTCACTTGAAAACTACAGGAGTGCTGGGCGACAAGCAGAATTACGTATGCTGGTATGAACTCTTCCCTGGTCTGACCGCGGCCGAGCGGCGCAGCGCACGCTGCCAAGCGTCCCACTGGCTTAAAAAGACCGCTAAGCGCAGAGTGTCCGTTCTTGTGGAGAGCTACGAGAAGGACGCTTTCGAGTTCTTCTCCATGCTCGGCTTCATCACGCGCCGCGTGGTTATAGAGCGCCGCGCCTGATCCCGACCCCTGCAGCAGAAAGACGGGCCCCTCCGGGCCCGTTTTCTTTTCATATGAGAATTAATATTTTCATATGAGAATTTATCCAGCGGTTTTGCCGCGCATTTGGGGCTGATCGTGCGTTTTTAGGCATTGGCATATTTATTGCTTTGTATCCGGTAAAGAGAGTAGAACGGAGGAAAAATGAAACTGACTAACACTATAAAGATAGCGCTGCTGGCAATATCCACGCTGACTACCCCTTCCCTGGCCGGGAACAAGATGATCTATGGCGAGGATGACCGCGCCGATTACTATGCCATGCCCGAGAACCTGAAATGGGCGGCCGACTCTACCGTCGCTCTCTGGAAAAGGAACAGCATGTGGCTGGACCAGAAAGCCGGCGCCTATAACCTGGGCACTTATACCTTCGGCGAGGGCTACAACCTCTGTACCGGTGAAAAATTCAGGGAACAGCCTGCCGGCGCTTTCTGCTCGGGCGCGCTGGTAGGGGAGGACCTGGTAATGACGGCCGGGCATTGCATAGTCACCCAGGGCGACTGCAATTCAGCGGCTTTCGTCTTCGGCTACGCCGTCCATGAATCCGGCGGTAAGGCCAGGACGGAGATCCCCGCCGGGGAAGTGTATACCTGCTCCGAAATCGTAAAGCGGCAGCTCGTGAATGTCACCACCGCCGAGGATAATATGGAGAGTACCGTATACGGGCCCGATTACGCCTTGATAAGGCTGGACCGAAAGGTCAAAGGCCATAAGCCGCTGCCCGTAAACCGCGGCGGGGGGGTGAAAAAAGGAACGCCTCTTTTCGTGACCGGCCACCCCACCGGGCTGCCTTTAAAATTCGCGGGGAATGCCAGGGTGATAAAAGATGTGGACGGCGCCTCCGCTTATTTCGGCACGAACCTGGACACCTTCGGCGGGAATTCCGGCTCCCCCGTCTTCAACGCCGAGACCCTGCTGATAGAGGGCATCCACGTGCGCGGCGAGGGAGGACAGCACTTCATTCCCACTTTCGAGGGCTGCAATACATACCTGGTGCGCCCCCCGGGCACGGGTTCCGGCGGCCATGTGACCAAGGTGGACTTCCTTGCCGAAGAGATCCCTCCCACCGCCGGGGAAGCTGCTGCTCAGGCCTATGCGGGGGCTTCGCTTGAAAAGCTGCGCTGGCGGGAGTTCACTCCGGAGAAAATATTAAGCCTGGATTTTTAAAGCTGCGGGGACACGATTCTGTTTCTCTAACTCAGGATTACAAAAGGGAGTTTGGAAATGGCAAAATATGGAAGTCGGGTGCGGCAATTTAATACCGGATGTGGAGCGTGAAAATGTCCAGTCTATATTTTAAAGCCCCGTGGAGGAATTCTGTCATCATTGCCAGCGCCGGCAAAGGAGCAGTAAAATGAAAACTGCATTAATCTTATCCGTGTTAAGCCTTATCGTGCCCGCCTGTACGGCACGGGCCGCATCTGTTATGAAAAGTTTCGACGGGTACGGGCTGGAATATACTATAGACTATCCTGAAGTTAAAGATGTCACCCGGGTTATAGTTCTGATCCACGGGTCCGGACAGCATGATATGGACGAGGAGCTCAGCGCAGTGTCCGCCGGGAAAAAGAACCCGTTTTTCGCAGACGTTTCCGCCGCCCTCGTGAAAAAAGGGTTCGCGGTCATTCGCTACAACAAAAGGTCTTATCAATGGACGAAAACCGCGGAAAAGGATACCGCTTTCGTAAAGTCGAAGAAATTCAGGAAATTTACCGAGGATCCCCTTAAATATTTCGTGGAGGACGCCGCCTGGTTCGCCGGATTCGCGGCTAAGACCTTTCCGAAAGCCAAGGTGTACCTCCTGGGGCATAGCGAGGGGACTTACGTCGCCCTGCAGGTCGCGGACATGAACACAAGCATTGCGGGCGTTGCGCTGCTAGGATTCAAGACGCAAAGTCTGGACATTTCGCTGTTCGAACAAACCGTTTACAGGCCGCTTTACATTTTTGAAGCGCTGGACCTGGATAAAAACGGGGCGCTTGATACGGAGGAACTAAAAAAAGACGACCCGTCGGCTAAAAGCCTTAACGCGCAGCTGCAGATGCTTGACCTGAACAAGAATAGCGCGCTCGACCGCGATGAATTCATGGGCGGGAATTTAAGCCGTATACTTCTGGATGCGCCTTCCCTCCGGGAATACCGCAAGCGGGAGGCTTCATATAAACGGCCGGCGGAGATAATCAGGGACGCCCGGTTCGATGTCGAATTTTTTCAGGGCGAGCTGGATAATCAGACCCCGGCTTACAATGTTCGGGCGGTACAACTGATGAATACCCTCGTCTGGAAAAAGAACAACCTGCATTTCCGTTTCTTCGGCGGTTTGGGTCACGCGCTGGATAAACGGGTCGATTATCATGATATCGTATATCAAAGGGCCGACCCGCAAGCTCTTTCAGCTATGACCAGCGACCTGGATTCTTACTGGAAATAGTTCGGGTTAAGTGTTTTAGGTGCAATTGGGCAGAAAACCCGCTTTAAGGAATTAACTCCCTAATTTTAAGCGCCGGTATAGCCGCCCTGCTCGCAGCCTGGGTTAAACTCCGAAAGGCGGCTCTTTCCCGGTTACTTTCAGCCAAGGCAGATGGGAGAAATCGGCAGGTGAGCGGCCGGTGGCGAGTTTTATATCGGAGAAGCCTTTTTCCCGAAGGTCTTTGGCTATCTCCTCGCCCTTAACTCCGCCTCCTAGCTCCGAGTCTATATAAAGGGGGATGTCTTTGCGCAGTCCGCCAGCGGCGGCGTAAAGTTCTTCAGAAGTTTCAAACGCCTTCAATTCCGCCCCGGCGGTCCTCGCGGCCAGTTTCCAGTTCATGTGCACCAGTGGATCGTCGTCAAGCAGAATGGCGAAGCGAACCCCTGCCCCGGAGTCCGCTGGCAGAAAGATAGTGACGGTGGTGCCGGCGCCGGCCTTCGACTCTATTCTCAGCCTGCCGCCCCAGCTCTCCACGGCGGCGCGGGCATGGTAAAGGCCGAGCCCGGTCCCGCCGGCCTTGCCGTGAGTCTCTCCCTTCAGGCCCAGCTTCGGCAATATTCCCGGCGGTATTCCCTTCCCGTCGTCCTTCAATTCGATGGAGATCTCGCCGCCACCGGAGGACAAGGACACGGCAAGTGTTCCCGAGTTCTCCATGGCCTCGAGGGCGTTGTTCGCCAGGTTGGAGATAAGGCGCTGGAAAACTTTAGGATCTACGGAGGCCCTGGCCTCCGCGGCGCCGCCGAAAAGAATATTCACTCCAGCGCGGTCCTTATATTGCAGTCTTTTCTCGGCCAGAGTCCTTTCTATCAGCCCGGCCAGGAGGCAGGGTCTTGGCTTTTCCTCTTGCGCGCCCGGGGAGGGCGCCCCGTAGCGCCGCAACAGGTCGTCGGCTATCTCCCGAATGCGTTGCGCCGAGTTTTCCAGCAGCTCGCGCTGCCCGGCCGGCAGGTCCAGGCCCCCGGCGGCGGCGCCCAAAGCCGCCAGCGGCGAACGTATATCGTGGGCCACCTGAGCGGCCAGGTCCGAGGTGGCTTTTGAAACCGCCAGCTCGCTCTCCAGCCGCGAGGTCTCGCCCCGCGCCTCCTCCAGCCGCTCCTCCCTCTCACGCAGCCCGGCCACCATCTCGTTAAAACCGGCCTTGAGGTGGGCTACCTCGTCTGAGAAAAAGATGCGCGTCCTGGGGTAAGCCCCCTCGGCGACCAGCCGCATCTTTCCTATCAGCCCGTCCAGCGGCTGCTGAATGCTGTAAAAGACCACCCCCAGCCCTACGACTAAAGTGACGGAACAGGTCCCCATCAGGTTCAGCAGGTCCCCGGACCAGGCGGGGAACGGTGCCCCCCAGCGGCCGCCCACGGACACTATCGCGAAAGGCGCCAGCGCGCAGGAAAATACCAGCAGGACTATTTTAAGATAGAGGGGGATGGAGAATTCCCGGCGCAGGGTGTATAGTTCTTCCTTTTCATAGAGCAGTTCCATCACGAGCAGGTTCCTTGTGCGCATCCAGTCCACGGCGGTGGGGAGTATGCAGAGCTGGGCCAGCAGGCCCAGCAGCAGGGCCGGCAGCACCCCTTCCCTGACCTCCGAGGGCCTGAAGAAAACTGCCAGGATAAAGCGCGAAGCTGACAGCATCAGGAGCAGCGCGGCGGCATCGCGGTAGAGGGTGCTAAGGCGAAGGCGTATCTTTTGTTTTAGCTCAGGGGTGGGCATGTCCCTGTACTTGATAGCCGGCCTGTACCAAAGATAGACAAGCAGGAACATCAGAAGCACTGCGAGGCCGCTCCCGCCTTCGAGATTCTTGTAAGCGGGCGAGTCTTTGTTCGCGCCATAAAAGGCGGCCAGGTAAACCTTGGAGAAACTGGTTCCGACGATGCCCAGCCAGTACGGGATGCCGACAAAGCCGAAAATAGCCTTGAATTTTTTCTTATTCTCTTCGTCTAAAGTCTGCGTGGTCATGTTTTACCCCTTCGCCCTCCGGGAAACGCATATATTATGCCATTTACCTTTGGGTATTGAAGCATGCCGCTGCCGCCCCGTACTGTGGCGGCTATTTTTTTATATTGGCAGATAAAATGCTCTGCATCGTCTGCCGATGAAAAAGTATAAAAGACCGGGGAGTAATATCATGATAGAAAAAAGAATTTTGCCTCTGCTGAAAAAACACTCTAAATTTTCCGGTTTGCTGCTCCTGGGAGCCCTGGTCCAGGGTCTGCTGGGGTTCGTAGCCCCAGTGATCGTCCGGGAGATGCTGGAGGCTGTTTCGCTTCCGGCTCCGGCGGCCGACACTATGCTCTTTTACGCGGCGGTATTCGCGGGGTGCTTCCTGCTGGGCTACCTGTTGAACCTGGGTATTAACAGGCTCTACCTGCGGTTCTCCTTCCAGTTCAAGGTGAATTTCAGTTGGGAACTATACCAGGAGCTTTTCCGGATGGATTACAAGGCTTTCCAGGATAAGGAGGCCGGCTATTTCGTGAGCAGGATCAGGATGCTTACCGATCAGGCTTTCGCCCTTGCCGCGAACAGCCTGCCTTCCACCGCGGTCTCCATCGTGACAATAGTTGTAGCAACGGTTTTTATCGCTTCGGTGAATAGCTTTCTTTTCGCCCTCGCGGTACTGCTCGTGCCCCTCACTTTCTTCGGTTACAGGTCGGTAAACAGGAAACTGAAGAAAATGACGTCCGCTTTCCAGGGCAGTTACGCCGACAAACTCAAAAACATCTTTGGGGTGGTACAGAACATCGAGAGCATAAAGCAGCTCAATAACTATCCGTTCTTTTCTTCTTACGTGGCCAGGCACGTGGAAGAGATGGAAAAGGGTTCTAATGAACTGGGCCTGCGCGCGAAGAACATAAGCCTGTTCATGCTTTTCCTCACGGACCTTCTTAGGAACGGCATCCTGCTGGGTTCCATCTACCTGTTCCTGCTCAAAAAGATCACGCTGCCGGACGTGATGTTCCTCAATATGATAATGGGGATATACTTCGGAGCGCTCGGTAGCCTGAACGGGATCTCCCTCGGGCTGCGGGACGTGCGGGCCAGTTTCGATTTCCTGGAACAGGAGCTCCGCGCAAAGGCCGAGAAGGGCGGCGTTGAGGAGCTGGCGAAAGTGGACGCCCTCTCCTTCGCTTTGGGCGGGTTTTCATATAACGGAAAAAAAGAAGTGATAAAGAGCTTCGCCCTGGACCTTAAACCGGGGGACAGCGTGGCCATCGTAGGGCGTTCCGGCTGCGGCAAGTCCACCCTCGGGAAACTGCTTACCAGGCTGTACCTGGCCGACGGAGTGACCCTGAACGGGCGGCCGGCCGGGGAGTACTCGCTCGAGAGCCTGCGCAAAAAGGTGTATCACGTGGCCCAGAACCCGCAGCTGTTTCCCTGCACGATCGCTGAAAATATCACCGCCGGCCTTTCGGTTCCCGACCAGAAGCGGTTCCAGGAAGTAGTATCCCTGCCTTTCATGAAAGACCTGGCGGAGGGGCATGAAGGGCTTGGCCTGTTGATAAAGGACGGGGGCGGCAACTTATCCGGGGGCCAGAGACAGCGCATCACCCTGGCGCGCATGCTGATGCACGACCCGGACGTGGTGCTCCTGGACGAATCCACCTCCGCTATGGACGGGGCTGCCGAGGAATCCCTTCTTAGCGGGGTGCGCGAACTCTGCCGGGGGAAAATATTGATCTATGTCTCACACCGGCTGTCCACCGTCAGGAACGCGGATAAGATAGTGGTCATGAAAGACGGCGCTGTGGACGCGGCGGGGAGTTTTGAAGAGTTAAAGGAAAGAGGCGGAGAGTTCAGAGAGCTGTTCGCGGCTCAGATGCTGTAACCGCGCCTTCCCCGCAGAAATATTCTCAATTGAAAATATATATTCTCATATGAAAATATACGTGGGTAAACAGTGCCGGTATGACCGCCTATGACCGCTATTTGATGAAAAGTTACGGTTGGCATCTTAATTGTACTGTACCGGTTGAAGCTAAAATTACGGAGGTAATAAAGTATGAAGAATGATCTAAAACTGGCGGTGCTCCTTCTGACGGCGATCCCCCTGCTGGCCGCCTCGGTGAGGGCCGCCGATCTGGCGGTCCCGCAGGCCGAAGCGAAGCCTAAGGCCGTAAGCGTCACGGTAGACAATAACAGCGACGGGGCTTTCGCCTCCGACCTGAAGGGGGCCGAGGAGCTGCTCAAAAACCTTTCCCACGAAAGGAAAATGAGCCCCGAGCAGAGCGGACGGTATATGGCCAAAGAGATGGAGAAGGCCAGGAAATTCTTCGAGTTCGCGAAAACCACCCTCGCCCCTCATGGTTTGTCCATAAAGAGCCTGATGAAGGATCCTGACGGCATGATAGCGAAGGGAAAAGAGCTGGTGGGAAAAGACGCCGCTTCCTGGCAGGGCTACGATTATCTCGCTTCCGGCAGCATGCTGAAGCGGGACCTGGCTGGAGCCAAAGGGAACTACGAGAAAGCGCTGGCCGCGGCCCCCGATTTCCAGAAGGACTGGTACCGGTATATGCTGGCGGCCTGCTACAACATGGAGAAAGACCCCAAAAAGGCTATGGAGCTTTACGAGGGGATAATAGAAAAGAACGACAACTGGCTGGCGGTAAAGAGTTCCTATCTGGGGGCCAGCGTCATGATGCTGGGCAAGGACGATAAAAAAGCCGTCGCATATTTCGACAAGGGCTTTTCCCTATATACCCCCGAAGAGCGGATAGTGCTGCGCAGGACCAGCCTGTGCGATAAATTTCGGAATCTTGAAAAAGGCCCGGAAGCGTGCGTAAAAACCAACTAAACGAGAATACCAAGGAGAAACTTATATATGTCTAACCCGATGATAACAGTGAATAAAGAGCAGGATTGCAGCGTTTGCTCGGAGTGCTCCGAATGCGGCGATTGCCTGAGCGGCGGCAACCCGTTCCAGATAGCCGCAGGCTCGGCCGGCCTGATAGTTACGCATTACTTCGGCTGAATGCGGCGGCGGCTCTCTTTCGGTCGCGGGTTCAGCGGCGCGGCCGGAAGTATGACCAGGGGTAGGGTGGCTGGCACTTAAATTGCTCTGTATGCGGTAAGAAGCTGATCGACAAAAATATCAAGGAGAAAAAGAATATGTCTAATCCGA
>Ga0209000_1001981_pt1 | contig 11925 bp, 11 predicted proteins | sample RifGroD2_FD_183998 | JGI IMG/M metagenome (GOLD analysis project Ga0209000, IMG submission 183998) | Groundwater microbial communities from Rifle, Colorado, USA - Groundwater D2 (SPAdes) (version 2) | ecosystem: Environmental > Aquatic > Deep subsurface > Groundwater | place: Rifle, Colorado...
TTAGTGCTTTTGGTGGAGTTAACGCATTTAGAAAACTAATTGAATATGATGATAGTGATGATTTAATTGACCTCCGTGGAGACTACAACCGATCTATAGGAGAATTAATTTTTGCAAATTACGCATGCAACCAAGGATTAAAAGATAATTATACAAGAGAACAATATCCATTCCCAAAAGAAGAAGGATATTTCAGGTCTGATTTTACGTTCTATTTAGAAAATAATAAAGATATTCATGTAGAGGTTTGGGGAGTTAAAGAATCAGAAACAAGTTCTGAAAGAGCAATACAATATCATAAAACAAGAAAAATTAAAGAAGATTTATATGAAAAATATTCAGATAATATGATTTTAATTAGTATAAATTATGAAATTTTTGATAAGAAATATGAAGAAATACAAGAGCATTTTTATAAATTATTATCTCCTTATATTAATCTAAAATTTAAAAATGTTTCATATAAAAAACTACTATCCCCTTCTCTTATTAGTGATGATGACATATTCAATGGAATCATGGAAATAAGTCCAGATGGAATAACATTTCCGACTACAATAGATTTGTCAAAGTATAATTCAGGATTATATTCACAAATTTTGAAACGGGGGTATACATATAATGAATTTGCAAATAAATATGGAGTGAAAACAAAATTAGATAAAACAGATTGGACTAAGAAATTAATTTTTGAACATTTTGCTGAAATATTAAAATCTGGAAAAGTAATTGATAAACAAACTATGAATGAACAATATAGTAATTTGTCATGCGCTACTGAGCATTTTGGATATGTTACTAAATTAAAGATTGATTATTTTTACAAACTAAATATTATTCCTTCTCAAGAATTAGACTGGGTTATTAATTTAGCAAATGGAATCACAAAAACTACAGATAATTATTCTAAATCAGAAATTAATAAAGCAAAGAAATTATTAGATAAATTACATATAGGAATACACGAAGAAATATGTTGTACCTCTTGCGGCAGAGAAATGACAAAGAATCATATTTATGAAATATATTGCAAGAAATGTAGTGAAAACATATCCAATGGAAAAATGAAATATATTAAAGCGTTGTTTACTGAAACAGAATACAATAATAACTTTGCATTAAAGGCAATTGAATCTCATTTATTAACAACAAAAGGATTTAACAGTGTGTCAGAGATAAAAATTCAATCATACAGAAATTACTTTAATATGATATGGATTGATGTAGTAAGAAAATATAATAGATTTGACGATTTGTATAATTATATTATTGATGAGTTTAACGCATATTGTAAAATTTATAAGAATCAAGACCTTCGTAAATTTTCTAAAGAACATAAATATATTACATCAGATATACTTGTTGGTATAGGATTGGACAAAATATATAAAGATGTTGGTATAATTAAACAACAATATACAGATGAAGGATACAAAGATAATTTCTTAGAATTGGTTAATAAAATTGGTTATATTCCATTATATAATGAGTTTGTTGGAAATACAAAAATAAACATAATATCCTATTCTAATAAATTTAATTTACATAAAAATATTTATGATGAAATTGTAAAAATGTATTCGTCTAACATTGGTTATGTAGATTATTTAAAACGCAAAAATGACCACAAATCCAATCTTGGACGTAAATCTGGGAATGTTGGTCGTATTTATAGTGACGAAGATTTACAAGTAAACTTTACAGAAGTATTTGAAAATTATTTTACAGAACAAAATAAGTATCCTTCTAGAAGGACATTTGATGCAATTTCAAAAAATGACAATAGTGTTTATAGAAAAAGATTTAATAAATCATGGACAGAGATATGTGAAATGTATGGTTATAAAACTCAACAATTATAAGAAATGTACAATCTTATAATTGTTTATATCCCATAACTCAAAAACAACAAAAATAAGAGGAGAGACAGACAAAACCAAATTGTCTTTCTTTCCTCTTATTTTTTACTAATTTCCATCCATAATCTCAGTTCTCCCACATCTCCCACCCTCACCTCCAATAAATCACTGATTTCATACTAAACCAAATCCCAATAAAGAAAGGAAGTGCTCCAAAACAATGGCAAATCAATCAGGCAACATGGAACAAATACTAGGCACATCAAATCTCAATAATGAAACACGCTTCATAAAAACAGACGATAATGGAATTCTCCAAACTTCAACAATGTCCAATGGAGACACCCCTATGATTCTAGTTGACACAACTAGAACTCCATCGATAGGAACAATTCTCCTTGCAAATGCAACTTACACATCACCCGTTGTAGATAGACCAGAGCAAGACATCCCTGATGGCTACATGCGTATTTGGATACTAACAGATCAATCTGGAAATCTTTATCTAGAAGAATCTCACAATGGAACAAACTGGACAACGACATCATCAGCAGTTGTTTCAGCAGGAGTTTCAAATATATTAGCATGGACAAAATTAAGTAGAAGATATTCTAGATGTAGATATGTAAATGGTGCTACGCCTCAAACAAGTTTCATTATGATTCATTATACTAAGGGTGTTAATATTGATCCAGTTATGATAGCAGATGGTGATGTTGTTACATTAGGGACAAAAGCTGATACTGCTAATATTGATCCTACAGCAAGTTCTTCGGTAAATGCTAATTTAAAAGGAATAATGAAGTCTATTCAAGGTAATCTAATCAACAATCAAACGAATAAAGCAGTAACAGCAAGCACAAATATATTAACAGCAAATTATACAGCTATAAATTATCAACAATCAACATTAATGGTATCAACAAGTGCTACAGGAATATTATCATTAGCTGTAGATGGTGTTCTTAGCACATTAAATAGTGGTGTTGCGCTTGACATAAATAAATGGTATGCATTTGATGTCCTTTTATTAACTGGATCAACTTATAATCTTCAATTATCTGTTGATGCTACAATGCAAATTAAATGGGTTGGTGGTGCTTAATAAATGATTAAATGGCCACCTCAAGGAATAAATAATGTTAGTGGTAATTTAACTGGAATAATTCAAATGTTTGCAGGGTTAACAGCACCTAATGGTTATTTAATTTGTGATGGAAGTGCTGTATCAAGAACTGTATATAAAGATTTGTTTGATGTAATAGGAATTACATATGGATCAGGGAATGGAAGCAGTACCTTCAATTTGCCAAATTTCAAAGGAAGGATTCCTGTTGGACTAGACTCCTCACAAACTGAATTTGATACATTGAATAAAACAGGTGGGTCTAAAACTCATACTTTGACTATTGAAGAAATGCCAGCGCACAAACACACATTTAATGATAATTATGGGGTTCAAAATGTTGAAGTTACATTTTATAATGGAACAGCAACTGATGAAATTGAAAGATGGGAGGATACATCTACTGTTGGAGGAGGTTTAGCGCATAATAATCTTCAACCTTACTGTACAATTTCGTTCATTGTGAAATATTAATATTTTTAATTTGTATATTATAATTACATTAAAAATCAACTTTTATGGGATATTTTGGTTTATGAAAGTGGCTTGTAGCAAGAGTTTTAGAAATAGGGAATTTGTGATTTTAGGGTAATTAAATATTTTGTGAATAGAAATTAGGGCATCTGAAAAAGGTGTCTCTTTTTGTGTTTACAAAATACACAAATTTAAAATGAAAGGAAGTGATTTAAAATGACAGAAAAAGAGTCAGATGGATTTATTTACGTTTATAACCCTTTGCAAGCGAATTTCTATGCTTTAAAAGGTGTTGTAATCAAGGCCACTGGCGTACATCCAGATACTAAGAAAGTATGGTATAAGTTTAGCAGAAAAGAATCTTATGATGCTTATTGTGAGTGGTGTCTGCGTCCAAGGAAGGGATAAGTTTAGAATTGATTAAAATTAAAATGAAAGAGAGTGATTTTGTAATGAAAAATAATAAATTAATTGTTAAAGGAAAAATAAAAGTTTGTGGTATTGAAGTTCCAAATGTATATGGTGGTTTTGGTGGAGATCAAAGAGTAATTCTTGCAAAAACTGTTGCAGAACTACATAGTGTTGAATTAAAAACAATAAATCAAAGTATTAAAAGGCATATTGAAGATAACTATTTTGAAGAAGGTATTGATTTTGTTGACTTAAAGAACGGTCACTCGGAGTTACCGTTATCTGAAATGGGATTTTCTAAAAGAGATTTAACAATTTCAAAAAACATTTACCTTTTATCTCAACAAGGATATACTCTTTTGTTAAAATTAATGAATTCAGAATTAGCAAGGAAACAATATAAGAAAGTTATTAGAGATTATTTCACAATCAAAAATTCCATTCAAATTCTTACACAAGCAGAGTTAAAGCAACTCATAACAAGAGAAGATGGAATTATCAGACGGAATAGAGAAACTTCTGCAATATCTAAATTCATTCAAAATGGAGAATTACCAAATGGTAGATATACATATGCCACAATTACGAATACTACTTATGACATCATTTATGGCATGTATGCAAAAGAAATAAAAGAACACTTAGATTTAAAACAGCAAGATAATATTAGAGATTTCCTCTCAACTCCTGATTTATCTCTAATTAGAGAAGTAGAAGATGAAATAGTATGGATGTGTAAAAAAGGATATACTTGGAGGGAAATTTATAGAGATTTAGTAAAGGAATATCCTAATCAGGTTGAACCAGTTAGAGCAGAGAAATCTATTAAAGAGTTAAAGAAAGCAAAGAGATTTGCTATTGATAGTAATGAGTTTAAGAAGTTGACTTGATGTTAAAGTAAGTTTGATTTTAATAAATTATAAAAATAATAACAAAGGCATTGCTTTAGTGTGATGTCTTTGTTTTGATATTGGAGTGAAAGAAATTAATTATATACATGCATATGATCTTTCTATGGAATCGACAGGATTTTGTATTTTTGATGAAGATATGAAACCAGTGTTGATTGATTCTATCCCTACAAAGAAAAGCCAATCTCATGGCAAAAGATTGAAAGTAATTGCTGTAAAAATGGCTGAATTAAAAACAAATTATCCTACTAAAACAATTGTAATTGAAAGAGGATTTAGTAGATTTAATATGGCAACTCAAGTAATTTATCGCGTTCATGGGGTTTGCAATTTGATTTTTCATGATGTAGAGCAAATATATTATCCTCCTAAGACAGTTAAGGAAGCAATTCTAGGAGGAAATGCAACTAAGAAACAAGTACAAGAAGAAATTAAGAAGAGATATCCTGATTTAGTTTTTAAGAACGACGATGAAAGCGACAGTGTGGCAGTAGGGATTACATATTTCATTAAGACTGGGAAATTAGTATGGGTTAAGGATGTTGTGGTTAAGGAGAAGAAAGTTAGGGTTAAGAAGGAAAAGGTTGTTAAGGATAAGATTGTTAAAGAAGATAAAGAGAAGGTTAATAAATAAAAATACATAAATAATTTAATCAATTATAGAACTCAGGCACTTCATTAATTTGAGGTGTCTTTCTTGTGTGATTGATTAATGGTTATTAGTTGATTGATTTGCACATTTGCAGGATAGGGAGTGCAACCCGATAAGCCAATTAGTCCTATTGGTTTCCTGCTTATTACTTTTTGGAGGACAAATAATACGAAGGACGGTGTTGTGTAAAATGGGAAATAAGTATACAAATGAGGAATTAATAGAACTTTATAAAAAATTTGCTTTAAAATTAGGAAGAACTCCTTTGCAGAAAGATATTAATGAGGAAAGAAAAACTGATAAAACATTACCTTCTTCTCCTGTACTAAGTAGAAGGTTTGGAGGATTAACAAACTTAAATAATCTTTGTGGATTAGAAATGCATTACAAGTATTATACGGATGAAGAAATGCTTGTTTTACTGTATGATTTTTATTTAATTCATGGATTCCCGACAAAGAAAATGATTAGCATGGATAATTCTATGCCCCATGCAGAAGTGTATTGTAAAAGGTTTGGTAGTTTTAAGGATGCAATTATTAAGGCAAATATTCCAATTCCAAAACACAAAGAAGGAAGATTAAATGATAATTTCTGCGAATTAACCAAAGAACAACTTTTACACCAATTAGAAATTGTAATTAAAGAGAATGGTATTATACAGACCAATAAATTCAAAGAATATGGACTTAAAAGTTTCAGAGTTTACAGAAATAGATTTGGGTCATATAAATCAGCATTGCAGTTAGCAGGTATAGAAATACAGGATGATATTATGAGGAAGTATTTCTCTGAATTTAAAAATATAACAAATGATAAATTGTTGGAATATCTCAAAGATTTTTATAGTAAATTTGGAATACCTACTACAAGGATACTAAAGTTTAATAGAGATATGCCTAGTGATTCGTTATATAGAGAAAGATTTGGTAGCTTTCAAAATGCACTTGTAGAAGCAGGTATTTGTATTCCAGAAAGTAGAGAGTGGTTGTATGATCGTAAGAGTGTAGATAATGAGACAATAATAGAGATTGTTTCAAAATATATACATAATAATTTTACAGAGAAAGATAGGTTGCCAAGTTTAAAAGATTTGTATGTTTTATGTAATTCTCCTAGTTATAGTGTTTTAAATAATAGATTTGATACTACAGAAAACTTTTATAACCAATTAGGCATTAACTATACAAAGCATAATATAAAAGCATTTGAATTAGATATGATAAATAATTACATTAAACTAAAAGACAGTTTAGGTTACGTACCTGACAGTAGAGATGTGGATATTGCAAGTAAAAAAGGATTGTGCCAAGGAATGAAAACATATTCTGAGCACTTTGGAAGTCTCATTGAATTCCAAAGAAACTTAGGATATGAACCAACTGCTAGTTTTGGGCGAATGATTACTAAAGAAGAGGCTTTGATGGAGTTAAAGGAACTTGGTATTAATCTAGGAAGATTACCTACTCAAAAAGATACGAATGAATGTGAATGGACGCCATCTCAAGGTTACTATCATCATAATTTTGGATCATATGGAAAAGCATTAATTTTAGCAGGATTTGATAGCACTTGGTACAATCGCAAAGTAATGATTACTCCTAAAGGCAACTTAGCGTTTTCTTCTTATGAATATGATTTTACTACTATGCTTGAAGAAAATAATGTAGAATTTATTAAAGAAGATTATTATAAAAATCATATAAAAGGATTTTTAGAAAGACTTCAATTTGATCATGTTCTCTTTATTAATGGAAGTCCTTATTACATTGAAATATTTGGGATTATGGAATACGAATGGTATAGAAATAAGACAATCAGAAAAATAAAATTATGTGAAGATAATAATCTAAAATTAATTGATTTATATAAGGAAGATTTTAAAAAGAAGAATAGAGAACAATTATATGAATTGCTAATGAAAAGAATTAAAGAAACAGAAAATAAATAAAGGAAGTGTATTGATGCCAAGAGAAACATTTAAGAAACAAATAACCTCCCCAGAATTAACAGCACAATTTAATCCTGAGAATGTAAAATTAGTCCAAAGATTTCTAAAATATAAAAATACCTCTAAAAGCGATGGTACAGTGACTGGTTACACTAGTGATTTAAATATTTACTTTACCTGGAATTTATTGGAGAATGATAACAAATTATTCACAGATATGAAGAAGATTGAATTTGCAGATTTCTTTAGTTATGGAGTAGAAGAGTTACATTGGAGTGCTAATAGGTTTAGTAGAATACGTTCTGCTTTAAGTTCATTGTCAGAGTTTATTGAGAGATTCTATGATGAAATCTATCCAAACTACCGAAATATTGTGCTCAAAGCTGTGGATTTAATGGCAAAAGCTCCTGTCAGAGAAAAAACAATATTGTCAGAAGAACAAGTTGATAGTTTGCTGAATCATTTGAAAAATACACTTAATAGACCAAACGAAGCATGTCTACTTGCTTTAGGAATTAGTAGCGGAGCGAGAGTTAGCGAATTACTGAGATTCAAAACATCTATTATTAGTGAAGATAATACAGCTTTTGATGGATTATTTTTAGAAACATTAAAGACCATAAAAACTAAAGGTTTTAGTAAGCAAGGTAAACAACTTATAAAATATTTAGTAAAAGATATATTTCTTCCATATTATAATGATTGGTTAATTGAAAGAGAAAAGATAATGAAGAAATATAATCAAGAACATGATTCTATTTTTATTACAAGAGATGGTAAACCTGCTACTATACATACTATTAGAGGTTGGATTGAAAAATGGGAGACATTTTTAGAGACACCAGTTTATTTTCATTGCCTAAGACATTATACCGTGACCCATTTGACCCGTTTGGGTTTAGATAGCGATTTCATTATTGAAATTATGGGATGGAGTTCTGCTGAGATGTATAAGGTTTACAACGATCTTACAGCAAAGGAAAGAAAATGGAAAGGTTTAGATAAACTAAAAACACATCTAAATGATAAAGAGGTAATTGAAGAAGTTAAAGATAAACCAAAAAATATTAAATAAAAATATCCAAGGGATTAAAATTATAAATTAATCCCTCTATCCTCCCTCTCACTTTCTCCCCATACCAAATAAAAATCGAATTTTAAGTTATAAACAATATAAAAGAAGACCATATTGTGTTCGCAAGCTCACGCAATGACTAAATATTATTACTTCCGCATTCGCTACAGTAATAATATTTAGGATTGATTATTTAATTTAAGGAGGTTATTTTACATGAATAATAATATTTTTCAAACATCTAGTCTTAATATAGTGGCATGGTTAATGACTAAGGGATATACGGTTATTGACCAAAAGAAAATAAATAATAGTACAATATTCTATTTTGAAAGAGATAATAAACTCCAGTCAGCATTGAATGAATATAATAATAACATTCCACTAAAAGAGTTCATTTCTAATTTTAGAAAAGTAAAAATGATGATTAAGGCTTAACAAGTCTTTTTCACTTTACATGATTTATAAAAATAATAAAGGAGGACATTTAATTATGGATGTTTTATTTAGATATAGTGATTCCAATTTTTGTGCTTATTTGAATTATCTTGGATTTAAACATGTTGGATTTGATATTGTCGAAAAAAGAGGAAATAAACCTAAAGTATTTTTGCATTTTGAAGGAAATAAAGAAGAATTTATTAACATTTATAAAAACTATCAATCTAATAATATATCAATTAATCTTATTGAATTTGGTAAAAGTAAAAATAGTATTCTCAAAACTGTTCGAGAACACTTGAGGAACTATCTAAGAAATAAGAAGTAAAATGGGAATCTATTTTGTAACACCTACTACATAAGGGTTTGCAGGTTTTTAGAATAATATATTTTGCATATAAAAGTTTTCTATCTGCATGTGGTGCAGTTAGTTTTAAATTTCATGTAATATTTCATAAAGGGAAGGGGTTGCATTTGATTATGCCAACTGATTTAGAAAAGCAAATTGATATACAATGGCACAAAATTAATGATGATTGTTACGTTTATCTTCTTACTGGAGAATCTTTTAATAATCTTGAATATTTGGGATCAGTTAAAAGAGAAATTGAAGGTGCTCAATTAAAAGATTTTCATGAGCATTCAAAGTTATTAAGGAAATATGGAATTGATGTAAATAGAAAGATAAAAAATAAAGGTGATAAGGATAAGGTAGAAACAACATGTATCGCTTGGAAAGATACTAAGAAGGACTTATTCATTAAAGTATATAGGGGTGAAGGAGTCGAATTAATTATGAATAAGACATTGGATATTTTTGAAAAAGGATTCATGTTTACTATTCAACCATTTGTAGAATTTAAAACGAATTGTGTTATTATAGATAGAGAATTTCCTACTGTAGAATATCTTGCAGAATTAGCTGGTATGAGTCCAAGAAAAGCTAATGACATTATAAAGTCTTTAGAAAAGAAGAATTTAATTAAGAGATATAAAGATGGGTTACATAAGAAAATATTTGTTAATCCTCATTATATGTGTGCAGGAGCAATTATCGAAGGTGAAATACCTTCTTATTTTATGTCTGAAATTGAGGAAGAAACTATGGAATTATTTGATAATAAATAAATTTGAGGAGGTCATTTAATTATGAGCATGGGCATTTATAAAATTGAAAATATGGTAAATGGCAAGGTATATATAGGTAGTTCTAAAGATATTAAACAAAGATTTAGGCAACATTTGAGCGATCTTAAAAACAACAGACATCACAGTATTCATCTACAAAGAGCGTGGAATAAATATGGAGAAAGTAATTTTAAGTTTAGTATTATCGAAGAATTAGACTATATAAATGATTTATTTATTACAGAACGTCATTATATTATTAAATTTGATTCACTAAATAAAAATAAAGGATATAATATTAAACCGATCTTTGTAGAAAAATCATTAAACAATAATATAATTCAAAAATTAGTAACAAGTAAAATAATTGATTTATTAGAACTTGGAGTTTTAGCAATATTAATCCGATATATAAGCAATGATGGTACATTAATATACCAAGAACGACCATTAAATCAAAAAGACATAATTAAAATGACTAAACTAGGAAGATCGAAATTAAGTCTTATTTTAAACCATTTGCAAGAAGTTAATTTAATATCTAAATTAACATCCAAAAAAGATCAACGCAAAAATTATTATGTTCTTAATGTAGATATGGCAAATTAGTTTTTAGAGTTTTTAATGTCTATATTAAAATAGGGTTGTTTTTGGTGAATATGTCCATAATACGTACATAATAAAAACCTACCGTAGTAAGGTTTTGAGAGGACACCTTGTAATGGTTGCTACATAAGGGTTATGTATAGTCATCTCAAATCAACAAACAAACCAATAAATAAAATATTGTCAAAATTAATCACATTAAATATATTGAAATTTCCTATTTTTTCATATATACTTGCTTACAGATAAGTAATTATAAGTAAGAGGAGGAAACATATATGAAATTAAAACTAAAATCCAATCCAAAAACAAAATTACCCAAAAAACTATTAACCACAATTTCCACAATCACATTATCATTATCCCTACTACTAACTCCTATCTTAACATCCCCTACATTAACTTTAGCATCAGAGGTTAGTTCAAACCAAAAAAAATCATCACTATCCCAAAAATCTCTCACATCAATAAAACCAACAAAAGTAACATTAGATTCAAAAAAGTTACAATTAAATACAGGATCAACTATAACACTAACTCCTACTATATTCCCCTCTAATGCAACAAATCAGTCAGTCACCTGGAAATCTAATAATACTAAAATTGCTTCTGTTGATTTAGATGGTGTAATCACAGGAATCAAAAACGGTAAAACAATTATCACTGTAACAACGGTTGACAGCAAGAAAACTGCTAAATGTGTTGTTACTGTAAAAACTGCTCCTATCATAAATGTCACAAGCATTAATTTAGATGAAGAAAATATATCCATGAATGTTGGTGACAGTGATATTTTGACTGCTACAATTACTCCAGATAATGCTACTAATCAAAATGTAACTTGGAGTTCTAGTGATGAATCAATTGTAACAGTAAATTCAGAAGGCGAAATAGAAGGCATAAGTTCAGGAGATGTCATTATTACTGCAACAACAAAAGATGGGAATAAGAAAGCAACTTGTGAGATTACTGTAATTGCTGTAGAAGATGATATTCCAATCGTAAATGTTGAAAGCGTTAGTTTAGATAGGAAAATCATATCTATGAAAGTTGGAGAGAATGAAATATTAACTGCAACCATAAATCCTAATGATGCCACTAATAGAAATCTAATTTGGAATTCTAGCAATGAATCAGTATTGACAATAGATCAAAGTGGTAGAATAGTAGCAGTAAGTTCTGGTTCATCGGATATTACTGTTACATCTATAGATGGCAACAAGACAGATATTTGTAAAGTTACTGTAGAGAATGCTGAAATACCATTAACTATTAATTCAATTGCAGATAT
>Ga0209000_1001984_pt1 | contig 11907 bp, 11 predicted proteins | sample RifGroD2_FD_183998 | JGI IMG/M metagenome (GOLD analysis project Ga0209000, IMG submission 183998) | Groundwater microbial communities from Rifle, Colorado, USA - Groundwater D2 (SPAdes) (version 2) | ecosystem: Environmental > Aquatic > Deep subsurface > Groundwater | place: Rifle, Colorado...
AATGGAAATCCTATCCACTCTTTTCGGCTACCTGGTCCACGCCTTCAATATCCTGCTCCACCTGGACAAATACCTGGGCCCGGTAATACAGGATTACGGCGCCTGGACCTACCTGATACTTTTCCTGATAGTTTTCTGCGAAACCGGGCTTGTGGTTACTCCCATCCTGCCGGGGGATTCGCTGCTGTTCGCCATCGGCACTTTCTGCGGCCTGGGCTACCTGGACATTTATCTTACGCTGGGGCTGCTTTCGGTGGCGGCGATACTTGGCGACACCGTGAACTACGCGGTCGGCAGGTATATAGGCCCCAAGGTATTCCAGTATAAAGATTCGCGCATCTTTAAAAAAGAGTATCTTCAAAAAACCCATGCCTTTTATGAGAAATACGGCGGCAAGACCATCATCATCGCCCGCTTTGTGCCGATAGTGCGCACTTTCGCGCCGTTCGTGGCCGGCGTCGGCTCCATGACCTACGGGAAGTTCCTGACCTACAATGTCGTCGGGGGGCTGCTGTGGGTCTTCTCTGTGACGCTGGCCGGCTTTTTCTTCGGGAATATCCCGATCGTTAAAAATAATTTCACCGCGGTAATACTCTTCGTCATCATCACCTCCATCATGCCCGGGGTGATCGCATATATAAATCACAGGCGCGCCGTTAAGGCCTGAGAGCGGCCCGCGCCGCCGGTTCAGCGTGTAATACTTTTATTGGCGGCGCGTAATAACAAATAACGAATGAGCTTCGAAGAACTTTACGATAAATACTTCGCGCGGATATACAACTATCTCCGCTACAGGCTCATCGAACGCGACGCGGCGGACGACCTGGTGTCCGTGGTCTTTGAAAAGGTGCTGGACAAGTACGACAGCTTCGACCCGGCGCGGTACGGCCTGGAGCCCTGGCTGTTCGCGATAGCCCGCAATACGCTGAACGACTATTTCAGGCGCAGGAAGGTGCGGGGCTGGCTCAGCATAACGGATCACGAGGAAAATATCGCCTCCGCGGGCTCGGTGGAGGCCGCGGCGCAGAGGAGCGAGGAGAACGCCAGGCTGCTGGGGGCGCTGGCTGAACTTTCGGAGCAGGAGCGGGAACTGATAGCCATGAAGTTCACTCTTGAGATGACCAACAGGGATATAGCGGCGGAAACGGGGCTGGGGGAAAGCAATGTGGCGGTGATACTGTTCAGGGCCATGAAAAAACTAAGGGAAATATTGGGGCCGGAGAGTTTATGAACGAGAAAAAGGACGGGGATTTCAGCGAGTTCCCGGGTTTGGCCGAGAGGCTGCGCGGGGCGGATTTCACCGGTGAAAGCCGCGTGAAGGACGTCCTGAAAGAGCGCCTGCTGGCGAAGGCCGAAAAACGGGGCCGCCGCAGCGTCTTTGTCTGGCTGCTGCCGGCCGCCGCGATGGCCGCGGCGCTGATAGTGGTTAACATCAGGCACAAACAGCTGCCGGAAGGGGCGCAGGCCGCTTCTTTCGCGCTGCCTTCGGACGGGTACGGTGCTTGCGGGCGGCAGGGGCTGGCCGACTATATGGCCGAGGAAAGGTTCTGATATGAAAACCAAAATTATCGTGCTGGCCGCGCTGCTGGCCGCGGGATCCGCGGGAGCGCAGGAAATTAAAAGTACCATTAACAAGGACGGGCGCATCGAGGACGACATAAGCCTGCCTTTTGTTAACGATCCGGCGGTGCTCGGCGCCTGGCATTCCGTGGATTTTGTCGGGGGCACGGAGCTGTTCAGCCCGGAGAAGCGCTCCTGGGGAGGCGACCTCTTCCTGAGAGAACTGGTTTTCCTGCCGGACGGCAAAAGCCCCAACGGCTGGCTTACCTGGACCAAAGGCGTGGTCCTGAACCGCCCTGATAAGACCGCCAGCCGCTACGAGATAAAGGAAATAGGCGGGCAGAAATATCTGTTCTTCGAATGGAAGAGCGGGGATTACACCATAAGGCACAGCAAGCCGAAGTATTATGTGCTGAAGAAAACGGCTGAAATAAGACGGGACAATATCGACCTGCCTTTCCGGGACGACCCGGCCGTGGTCGGGGAATGGGAAAGCGTGGACTTCGTGGAAGGCCCCGCTAAATTCGACCCGGCGGTTAAGGCTTGGGACGGCGACCTCTATCTTAAGGAAATGGTCTTCCTGCCCAAGGGCAAAGGAAGCAAGCCCTGGTGGACCTGGACCAGGGGTGTGGTGATGCACAGGGGCGACAAGACCGCCAGCTCGTATGAGATAAAGAAGATAAAGGGCGGGACCTACATGTTCTTCGAATGGAAGAGCGGCGACTATACCCTGCGCGGCGCGAAGCCCTTCTATTATGTGCTGAAGAAGAAATAAACCGCCAGTGCGGTTTAAGAAAAGGCCCCTGAAGAGGGGTCTTTTCTTTTGTGCTCTTGCCGTGCGCCGCGGTGGGCGGAACGCAAAAACAGTGTCTCGCACACCGTGCTCGCACTTCCCCGCCTCGGCCTTCGCGCTACGCAAGCTCAGGCCTCCGGCAGGGTTTTGCTTATCCGCCCACCGTGTCACACGGCAGTCACATAAATTTCCAAAAAACTCATGTAATACTTTCGGGGGCGGCGCGTAATAACTGGTGGAAGCGGTAAAAACAAGGAGGCGTTATGAATATTAAAATACTGGCGGCTGCGGCGGTGCTTGCGGGGTTCGGGGCCCTGGCTTACGGCGAAGAGGTTAAAATACACACTACGGAAATAGACGGCAGGCTGGTGGACGATATAGACCTGCCCTTCGCTGAAGATCCCGCCGTCCTGGGCGAATGGGTGAGCGTGGACTTCGTGCGGAAGCCCGGGGATTTTAAACCCGGCAAGCGCGGCTCCCGCGTGGACCTGTACCTGAAAGCGATGAAATTCCTCCCGGAGGGGGTAATGGCCTGGGCGATAGAGTCCGGGCCCGTAAAGGTCCTGCCCTGGATGGCTTGGACCAAAGGCGTGGTGCTGCACCGCGGCGGCGACCACTCCGCGTCCCGGTACACGATAAAGGAAATAGCCGGCGATAAATACCTGTTCTTCGAGTGGAAGAGCGGGGATTACATCATAAGGCACGACAAGCCGCAGTACTACGTGCTGAAAAAGAAATAGGACGGGAGCCAGCTGGATGAAAAGCCCCCGGTGGCGGGGGCTTTTTGCTTACCTATTGTTTTTTCTAAAAAGGTTTGGTAGAATTTGTACGAACGAACGCTCGTTCATATATGACCAAAACACTTAAAACAAAGAAAGCGGCCGCCCCCGCCAACCTCGACAGGATACTTGCCGCCGCCTCGGACCTGTTCACCCGAAAGGGCTTCCACGGCACCTCCACCCGCGAAATAGCGGCGCAGGCCGGCGTCTCGCTGGGGAATATCTACAACTATTTCGGCACCAAGGAGGAAGTTTTCGTCTCCCTGCTCGCGAAGTACGAGAAAGAATACTTCAGCCCCGGCCAGCCCCTGATAAAGGCCCTGTCCACAACGGCCTTCCCCGACAATATAGAAGCCCTGGGGTTCGCCTCCAGGGAGATGGTGGAGAAATTCTCCGCCTATATACTCCTTATCTATGTGGACGTGGTGGAATTCGAGGCGAAGCACGTGAACAAGATGTTCGCCCAGATGCGCCAGGGCTACGCCGCCGCGCTCAAGGCCGGCGGCGGGCGGGCGCTGGGCCGGATAGCCCCGGACATAGACCCGGTGGCCGCGCTGATGATGGTGACCTGGAACTATTTCAACTACTTTATAATGGAAAAACTTTTCAAGGTGAAAGGGCATTACGGCCTGCCGGATACCGAGGCCGTAAAACTGTTCGCCCGCGTGTTCAAAAGAGGCATCCTGGCAGGGGGGAAATAATGATAACGGCTGAAAAGACGGCGAGAACCCGCAAATCCGCTTATGCCGGGAAATTGATCTCCGCGGACGAAGCCGCGTCGAAGATAAAGAGCGGCGACGACGTGGTAGTGGCGCAATGCGCCTCGGAGCCGCAGGGCTGCATGAGCCGCTTCCATACAGCCGCGCCCCGCGTGCGGGACGCGCGGGTGTTCTCCGTGCTGACGCTGAAGCCCTACGATTTCTATATGAAGCCGGAGATGAAGGGCCATTTCGAACTGGCCAGCTGGTTCCACGCGCCCGGTTCGCGCCAGGCGCTGGCCGCGGGGGCCGGCACCGTGACCTATGTGCCCAATATGCTGCACCGCGCGGCGCTGGACCGCCTGCAGGCCCGCAAGCCCGACATTTTCTTCGGGACCTGCACCCCGCCCGACGCGAAAGGCTTCGTGTCCCTCTCGCTGGGCGTCACCTACGAGAAAGACATCCTGGAAGCGGCCGACACGGTCATACTCGAGATCAACAGGAACCTGCCGCGCACCTTCGGCGACACGCATCTGCACATGAACGACGTGGACTGGTTCGTGGAACACGATATGGAAGTCCCTTCGCTGCCCTCGCCCGACCCCGACAGAACGGAGAAGACTATCGGCAATTATATAGCCGAGCTGGTCGACGACGGCTCTACCATACAGCTGGGCATAGGCGGCATCCCCAACGCCGCGGCGCTCGCGCTGAAAGGTAAAAAAGACCTGGGGGTCCACACCGAGATGATGGTGGACTCGATGATGGAGCTCTATGAGGCCGGCGTGGTGACCAACAAGCGGAAGACCCTCTGCAAGGACAAGTTCGTCTGCACCTTCGCGATGGGCTCGCGCAAGCTTTACGACTGGCTGGACGACAACCCGGCCGTGGAATTCCGCCGCGGCGCCTGGGTGAACGACCCCGCCGTGATAAGGCGGAATTCGCGCATGGTCTCGATCAACACCTGCCTTACGGTGGACCTCACCGGCCAGGTGGCCAGCGAATCCATAGGCCCGGCGCAGTATTCCGGCACGGGCGGCCAGACCGACACCGCCGTCGGGGCGAAAGAAGCCTACGACGGGCTCGGGAAGTCCATAATAGCCTGCCGCTCCACTGCGAAGAAAGGAGCGGTGTCCTGCATAGTGCATATGCTGGCCCCCGGCACCGCGGTTACGCTGCACCGTGCCAATACCGACATAATAGTGACTGAGTTCGGCATAGCCCGGCTGCGCGGCCGCACCGTGCGCGAAAGGGCCGGGGCGCTGATAGCGGTGGCGCACCCTGATTTTAGGGCCGAACTCGAAGCCCAGGCGTTAAAACTCGGGTACCTATAGAGGACTAGAGGATTAGAAAGAGTTGGGGAGAAGATTTAAGTTTTAATATAAGAACGGAGGAGAATAAAATGAAAGAAGTATTCATAGCGGAAGGGGTGAGGACGGCGATAGGCAGTTTCGGGGGCGCGCTGGCTGATTTTAGCTCGGTAGAACTGGGGAAGGTCGTAGTGAAAGCGGCGCTGGAGCGGGCAAAAGTAAGCCCGGCCGACATAGACGAGGTACTGATGGGCAGCATCTACCAGGCAGGCGTCGGCCAGAATATGGCCCGCCAGATAGCCATAGGCTCGGGCGTGCCCGATAACAAGACAGCCCTGACGCTGAATATGCTGTGCGGCTCGGGCATGCGCACCATAGCGATGGCGGCCCAGCAGATAAAGTGCGGCGACGCCGATATGATAATAGCGGGCGGCGCGGAGAGCATGACCAACGCCCCGTACCTGCTCAAAAAAGCGCGCAGCGGCTACAAAATGGGCCACGGCGAGATCGCCGACTCGATGATCGCCGACGGCCTGTGGGACGTCTTTAATAACTACCACATGGGCGTGACCGCCGAGAACCTGGTGACCAAGTACAACCTGACCCGCGAGGAGCAGGACAAGTTCGCGGCCGAGTCCCAGAACAAGGCCGAGAAGGCCCAGAAAGAGAACCGCTTTGCCGACGAGATAGCCCCGGTGGCCATACCGCAGCGCAAGGGCGACCCCGTGATGTTCGCGAAAGACGAATACCCTAAGGCCGGCGTCACCGCCGAAGGCCTGGGCAAGCTGCGCCCCGCCTTCAAGAAAGACGGCTCCGTTACCGCCGGCAATTCCTCGGGGATCAATGACGGCGCGGCCTGCGTGCTGGTGGCCTCCGGCGACGCGGTAAAGAAGCATAATCTTAAGCCGCTCGGGAAGATAGTCTCATACGCCTGGGCCGGCGTTGACCCCGCCATCATGGGTATCGGCCCCGCCGACGCGGTGCGCCTGGCCCTCAAGAAGGCCGGGTGGGAACTTAAGGACGTGGAATTGATAGAGGCCAACGAAGCCTTCGCGGCGCAGTCCCTGTCCGTGGCCAAAGAACTGGGCTTCAACAAGGACATCGTGAACGTCAACGGCGGCGCGGTGGCCCTGGGGCACCCCGTGGGCGCCTCGGGCGCGCGCATTCTGGTGACGCTGCTGCACGAGATGAAGAAGCGCGGCGTGAAGAAGGGCCTCGCTACGCTCTGCGTTGGCGGCGGCATGGGCATAGCGATGTGCGTAGAGCGCTGAACTGAAGGCAGCGGCTAAAAAAGCCCCGGCCGGACGCCGGGGTTTTTTTTCGGCGCCGGCAATGGCCCGGGCGTTTGTATACGAAGTACCATAGGTAGGGCGCGGGATAATTTGATATATTATGCTGACTTGCGTTAGGGGGAACGCTGATAAACATCATAAACAGTTCCCCGGGTTAAATTGAACAGCAACGGGCTGAAGGAATAAATAATGAAAAAGATACTGCTTGCGGCGGGTTTGATCTGCGGAGTTTTCCTGGCGGCGGACTCCGCTTTCGCGTGGAATTACAATTATTACGGTGCGCAGCACGGGAATGTTCTTGGAACGTACAGGGTCGACATAAATATCGACGATTACCTGCCCCTGAATTCCGGCGGCTCTGCGAAAGCCCTGGGGATGGGCGGCGCGTTTACCGCCGTGGCCGATGACCTGGGCGCGGTAGAATACAACCCGGCCGGCCTGGCGCAGATAGACCATATCAATGTCGCGGCTCTGGCCACTGTCAGCCGCACCTCGAAGATCGGCAAGCTGGGTGAAAAAACCACGAATTGGACTGTGGTCCCCAGCTACGGCGGAGCGGCCATTAAGGTGGGCCCCATCGCTCTCGGGGTCAGCCGCAAGGTCGCGGAGTCGAAAAATATATACCAAAAGTTCACCACAACGCAGAACAATATCTTCGCCCCGGATGGCTGGCGGATGAGGTATGATACGCTGAGCGATAAGATCGACACGAGCGGCCTTGATACTTATGTGCTGACCGGGGCCCTTAAGCTGGGGCGGTTGTCGCTTGGCGCCAACTATAACGCTATCGACGGCGAGATAGAGCGCGAATTCAGCGGAAGGGTCACTACCCCGATCCAGCGCCCTTGGTGGTATCCCGCCGGTTACAACATGAACGACCAGTTCCAGGCCACCAACACCGTGGGGCTTAAGGGTTATACCATGGACTTCGGCGCGCTGATGAACATGGGGCCCCTCCGCCTCGGCGTTGCCGCCAAGAACGCGATAGGCAAGGTCGACGTGACGCAGAAACTGTACTGGAAGGACAATTTCGACATGGGCGGGAGCAGTAATTGGTTCGTTTATAGCCCCCTCCAGACCAAGAAAACCCTGACCAAGTTCGCCCCGACTTATGTGGCGGGCGCGGCGCTGGTGCTCGGCAAGATCCTGATGGTGGACCTGGATTATATCACCGTGAACCTGGAAGACACCAAGAAATCGCAGGGAAGGCTCGGCGCGGAGCTTGCAGTTATCCCCGGCTTCCTGTTCGCCCGCGGCGGCGTGAGGTCGGACTTTAAGAATATCGTCCAGAACCGCGATCAGAAGACCATGGCGTATTTCGTGGGCGCCGGCATGAAGATGCTGGTGCTTACCGTAGACGCTTCGGCCTCCCTGGAGCAGGCCAAGGCCGGCTCGGACGGCGCGAATATGACCGGCGCCGTCAGCGCGCAGCTGAAGTTCTAGATCGATAAGGCGGGCAAGCCCGCGGTTGCGATCCCCTCTTTACCGCAAGGAAAGGAGGGGATCGTTTTTTTTGCCGCCAAGGGCGTGCCTCCCTATTGAGGCTCAGCCTCGATAGGCAAATAGGCTCCGGGGAAGGACAGCCGGCCTGTTTTAAGGGGGTTGACATTCGTCAACCTGCGCTGTAAGCTATAGCTTAGCGGGTATATATGTCTAATCTTCTTGTTTCAATTATTTTTCTTGCGGGGTCCGGCTCCCTGGCCGCGGCCCAGGACGATTTCGGCTCAAGCCTTAATTCAATACAGCAGCAATACGTAATGCCCCAGGATAATACCCGGGTGCGAACCTATATTCCGCCGGTAGCTTCCCCGCAGCCGGTAAGCCAGCCCGGCTCCGCGGACTACCTCTTTAAAATTTATGGCCAGGATTTCAACAAGCACGCCGACTGGCACATGAAACTGCTGTCCCTGTACCGCCATGGCGGGTATAAAGGCGCCAAGCCGCCAAAGGGGGACGCCCTGGCCTCTATAAAGGCGCTCAGCATGCTGGGCGCCGGCAGCCAGCCGCTGGTTTCCGGCGACTCGCTGTACTGGCTGCCGCGGCAGCTCAGCGACGTTATGAAGTACGGCGCCGACAAGGAGGTGCGCGGCTCCGCGGCCCTGGCGCTGGGAGTGGTGCTGGCGCTCAAGACGGCCGGTTTCAGCCAGCCGCTGCTGGACGACCTCGCCTCGACCGTGAGCTACGACAGCGAGGAGTTCGAGGTGCGGCGCTTCGCCGTGATGGCGCTGGCGGGGTCAGGGCAAAAATACGCCGTAGGGAAGCTTGTAATATGCGCTAAGAGATCCGCCGCGGAGCACGATCTTATCGGCCGCGGGAAGTTCCGCTACGAGGAGGACGAAAGCTCCTGGTCCCTGGAGGCTTCTATCATAAAGGCCCTGGAGGCCATGCTGGCCCGCGCGGAGACCTCTGCCGAGGCCCTGGCGGCCCTTAAATATTTCGCGCATCTCTACAATTCCACCTGCGGCAATTACACGGTGATAAAGCTGCCGGACGACGGGGGTATAGACGAGACCCTGCTGGTGAACGCCCGGCTGGTCCTGGCGCAGAACGGGGGGGGCAGCTGGAAGCACCTCTCATCCAACCGGGACAACCCTGAAACCGGCTCCGTCAAGTGCCTGCTGCCTATAATCAACGACGGGGACCTTTGCGAGCTCAGGCGCACGGCCGCGGGGCTTTTCAGGGGGATACACGGAGACGTGCTCTCCGCGCAGGGCAGCTACGTGGAGGGGGGCGCAGACTGCAACGAACTTTATACCAATAAAATAATGCTGGAGTTCACCAAGATCTACCTGACCGGCCTGGGGACAGGCGCCCTGGTAAAAGGGGCCATAAGCGTTTCGGTGAAAGGCCTGCAGGTAGTGGCGGGCATACAGCACGCTGCCAAGGTGGCGCAGTACCAGAAGTTCATGGGAATGGCCTACGGCTGTTTCGAAAAAGCAGAGAGGATAAAACAATATACCGAATATATGGCCGCGGTTAAAGAAGCCTCGCGCTGAACGGAAGGGGGAAATAAAAGAGCCCCGGGATGCCGGGGCTCTTTTATCTGGAGCAGTATCGCGCCCTTACTTCCCGGCCAGCTGGCCGCAGGCGCCCTCGATGTCTTCGCCCATGCTCTTGCGTATGGTCACTTCGATGCCGGTGGCCTCGAGCAGTTCGGCGAAGAGCTTGACGCGCTCGCGCGTCGGGGCTCTGTAGGGGCCGCCCGTGCGGTTGTAGGGGATGATGTTCACTACGAAATACTTGGGAGCCGCCACCGTGCGCAGCCAGGCGTTGAGCCTGGCCACCTGGGAGCGGCTGTTGTTGACGCCTTCGAACAACACGTATTCAATGAAGACGCGGCGCTTGGTGGAGAAAATATAATCCTTGAGCGCCTTGGCCAGCTGGGGGAGCGGGTAGGTGCGGTTAAGCGGCACCAGATCGGTCCTCAGGGCGTCCTCGGCTGCGTGCAGCGAGATGGCCAGGTTGCACTGCGGGAAATCCTTGGCGAAGCGGCGTATGCCGGGCACATGGCCGGCGGTGGAGACCGAGATGTGGCGCTGGCCCAGGCCGATGAGCTCCGGGTCGGCCATGGTGCGCATGGCCTCGGCTACCGAGTCGTAATTAAGGAAGGGCTCGCCCATGCCCATCAGTATGACGCTGCCTATCTTCTGCGAGCCCCTGGTCTTAAGGTAGTGGGCGGCGGCCAGGAACTGGTCCGAGATCTCGTCCGGGGACAGGTTGCGCTTCAGGCCTTTCTTGCCGGTGGCGCAGAAAGGGCAGCGCACGGGGCAGCCGACCTGCGTGGAGACGCAGAGGCTCCATTTTTCCGACATGAGCTTCAGTAGTACGGATTCGATTTTAAGGCCGTCCTTCAGCTCGAAGCAGAATTTTATCGCGTCCTTTTTTTTGGAGATCTGCGTTTCCACCGCTTCTACGGCGTGAATATGTATGCCGTGCTTCAGGCGGTCGCGCAGGGCGGCGGGAAGCACCGGGATCTCGTCCCAGGAGGCGGCGAAATTCTTATAGACGGCGTCCCGTACCTGGTTAAGGCGGAACGCGGGGATGTCGTTCTCTTTGAGGAAAATTGAAAGTTTTTTCAGGTCCATAGCTACATTATCGCAAATATGAAGGGGCTAGAAAAAAAGCCCGCCGTGGGGCGGGCCTTTTTGCTCCGTTAAAGTCTTTTTCAGTGCCTGCACATCGGAGTTACCGCGGTGGAGCAGTCCATGATCTGCGGCGCGAGCACGGGCTGGAAGAAGGTCACCGAAATCTCCTTGTTAATGGAGAGCAGCGAAGCCTTGTAGTCGAAGAAGTAGGCGCCGTGCCAGGCTTTGAGGTCCCTTATTTTGAAAAGGTCGCGCTTGGCTCTTTTTTCAGCGGCTTGCTGTGGAGTATGAGGTCGATAAGCGTGGGTTCCACGTTCTCGACTTCGAAGTCGGCCTGCAGGTTGAAGTCGGCGGCCGGTATGGCGTTCGAGTAGGCGTCGCGCTTGGCCCAGAAATTCTTCCAGGTCTTCACGAGGGCGGGCTTGGTGACGGCTTTTTCCAAATGCTCTTTCTTGACTTCGTACTTGATGAACAGCTCCACCACGAAGTTGGCGGGGACCAGCGGCGAGCCGGCGGTGATCAGCTTGTCTATCCTGACGTCCGGGCGGTAGCGCCCGACGCGGTGCAGGGCCTCGTGGGTGAGCACGGACCCCCAGCTGTGGGCGAGTATGTAGATCGGCCGGCCGGAGTCCTTGTAGGAGTCGTAAACCTCGATTATCTTCTTCTCGAGTTCCGGGACGGTCTTTTCGGTGTCGCCGGGGTCCCTGGACCAGGTGAAGGTCGTTACCACGACATTGTGCTCGGCGTAGCCGGGGATTTCCTTCAGTTTGAGTTCGAGATAATTGTCGGGGAGGCGGTGCGAGGCGGAGATTAGGGCCATCTCGCGCGCGTCCTCGGCGTCTTCAAGGAAGAAATAATCCTTGTTAAAAGCTACCAGGCCGTTCACCATGTCCTCCTCGTTGATATTCTTATTAGGAAGGAACATCTTTATGAGCCTGAGGAAATGTTTGAGCTCGAGGGGGCCCCAGCCTATTTCGCCGAAACTCAGGCCTGAGACGGTCAGCACTACCGGGTCCAGGCCGTTCGTCGCCGTCACGGCTTCGTCCAAAGGGGGGAGGGGCAGAGGGGGTTGAAGGTCGGCAGTGAGTTCCTGCACGGAGGCCTTGTCTACCGCGTTAAGCTCCAGCGCGGGAGAAACTGAACTGAAAAAGAAAACTGCAAAAACAGCGGCTAAGGCGGTTTTTATCATTTTCATAATTGGTAGAATACCTGAAGTAAATTTAGCACTTGCGTTTGACGGTTGTCAACGACTAATATCAAGCCCATGGCTTTTAAAAAAACAGATTTTAAGCGGCTGGCGGCCTTCCTCGGTCTGAATTTCTGCCTTTCGCTCGCTATTTGCGCCGTCTTCCTCTTATTTGCCGGGGGCCACCCGCTGGAACTGGCTTAT
>Ga0209000_1001986_pt1 | contig 11892 bp, 10 predicted proteins | sample RifGroD2_FD_183998 | JGI IMG/M metagenome (GOLD analysis project Ga0209000, IMG submission 183998) | Groundwater microbial communities from Rifle, Colorado, USA - Groundwater D2 (SPAdes) (version 2) | ecosystem: Environmental > Aquatic > Deep subsurface > Groundwater | place: Rifle, Colorado...
TCCCCATAGTCTTTTGTTTTTCCATATTCAACTATTGAATCTGAAAATTTATCAGTCTCAAATTTTATTTCTACACTTGATGAATCTATCTGATTCACCCTTATTCTACTGATAATAGGGGGGATCTCGTCATCAACTATAAATTCAGAGATTGAAGTGGGAATAAAGGAAAGAACCTCTGATTCCTTTTTCCTATTCTTTTTGTTGATTAAATTAATCCTAACCTGATAAGTACTGTCTATTGTTATATTTTTAATGATTGCCATGTGCTCGTTCTCATAATTACCAAAGGAAATCTTTGTCCACTTATTATCCACCTTATTTTTATTATTCTCGCTGTCAAAATGACATTTTTTGCATTCATCAAGTAGATTGTTGTAGTGTTTGTAGGTGAATGCCGATATTTCATCATAAACATCCTGATGGCATTTTTTACACTCCATCTCCTCTGCCATTGCAAATTGATAAAATACAGCCATATTTAAAATAACAAGCGATATAGCTTTAAAAATGAATAGATACATATTCCACCTCCACTTTAAGCAAGTAAGTTAATGTGGTATTTTTATAATTCTAACAAATATTTTATAAAACATTCAATAGCTAAAAATGGTTATGATAGTGGCAGAGTAAATCTGAATGTAGTACCTTTGCCTAACTGACTCTCTACCCAAATTTTTCCGTTATGCCCCTGAATAATATGTTTTACAATAGCAAGCCCAAGCCCTGTGCCGCCCAACTCCCTGCTCCTCCCCTTATCAACTCTGTAAAACCTCTCAAATATCCTCGGTATATCCTTCTCAGGAATCCCAATGCCTGTATCTTCCACATCAACCTGCAGCATATTATCCCTCTTGCCTGCCCAAACTTTTACGGTACCGCTATTTGTATATTTTATGGCATTATCAATTAGATTTACAATTACCTGCTCTATCCTTCCCTTATCTCCCATAACCTTTGGTGTGGTATCTCCAACATCCATAATAATTTCTATCCCTTTATCCTTTACCTGCTTTTCAAAACCTTGAATGACACCACTGATAATGTTTCTTATATCCAATGGCTCAAAACTCATAGGCATCTGGTGTGACTCCAGCTTGGAAAGGGTTAACAAGTCTTCGATAATCGCTGTCATCCTGTTTGCATGGCGGTCAATTACTGTTAAGAATTTCTTAAGTATCCCTTTATCGTCTAATGCCCCGCCTAACAATGTCTCGGTATAACCCTTTATGCTTGCAAGTGGTGTCCTTAGTTCATGTGATACATTTGCAACAAAATCCCTCTTGATTGCCTCAACCCTTTTTTCCTCAGTCACATCCTGAAAAAAACCAATAAGCACATTTGAATCCGATTCAATGGAAAAAGGGACAAGCCTTACTTCCAGAATCTGATTCCCTTTCCCCTCTATTGTAATCTCGTGAGGATTGTTACCCTTCAAAGAAAAGACAGTATCAATGGTTTTCAGAAGTGCCTTATCGTTTATAATATCGGAAATCTTCTTTCCCTCTATACCCTCATCCAATGGAAAGCTCGTATATATAAAAGGGTTGGCATATAGTATTTCTTTATCCGGATTAAGGACTATGACACCCATCTTCATCTCCCTCACAACCGCCTCTAATAGCCTACCTTTCACTCCTCCTCCAGAAATTTGTAACCAAAACCCCTAACAGTCTCTATATGTTTTGCAGATTTTCCAAGCTTCTCCCTTAGTCTTCTTATGTGAGTATCTATGGTTCTATCAGTTACATAATAATCTGTTCCCCTTACCCTATCCAGAAGGTCATCCCTTGATAAAACCTTCCCTCTTGCCTTTACAAGCTCTACTAAAAGCTTAAATTCTGTAGCCGTTAGTTTCAGAGGTTTCCCATAAGATATTACTACTGACCTCTCTAAATCTATCCTAATATTGCCTGCTGTAATAGTGCCTTCATTCTCCTCTCCGCCATGCCTCCTTTTCAAAACAGCCTTAACCCTCAATACAAGTTCCCGTGGGCTAAATGGCTTTGTAATATAATCATCTGCCCCCAGTTCAAGGCCAACTATTCTGTCCACTTCCTCCCCCTTTGCAGTGAGCATGATTATAGGTATATGATTTGTGGTGTTATCCCTCTTTATAGCCTTACAAACTTCAGTCCCTTCCATACTTGGAAGCATTATGTCCAAAATAATAAGGGCAGGTTTTTCTTTCTTAGCCAGCTTTACTGCCTCTGGGCCATCATCTGCAGAGATAACCTTAAATCCCGCATTTTCAAGATTATACTCAAGCAGGGTCAGAATATCTTCTTCATCATCTACTATTAAAATCTTTTTGTTCATAATAACAACAAAACAATGATACCAAAAATAATACGATAGTATGCAAAGGCGGAAAAATCATGCCTTGTAATAAATGATAGAAATGCCTTTATGACAATGAGGGCGGTTATAAATGCCACTATAAAGCCAGTTGCGAAGAGAGGAAAGTCTGATAAAGAGAGATATTTAATATTTTTTAAAAGGTCATAGGTTGTGGCTGCAAACATTGTAGGGATTGCAAGAAAGAAAGAGAATTCCGTTGCAGTCTTCCTGTCAAGACCAGCAACCAAACCGCCCATGATTGTAGCCCCTGACCTTGAGACGCCGGGAAACAGGGATAATACCTGGGCAAAGCCTACACCGAGTGCAGAACGGGGTGAGATGTTATCCACTCCGGAAATATCAGAATTCTTAACAAACCTCTCAATAACCAATATAGCAATGCCGCCAAAAATTAATGCAAAAGAAACAGTAAAAGGATTAAAAAGATTTACCTTTATATAGGAATGTATTTTAAGGCCAATTAATGCTGCAGGAAGAAATGCAATCAGGATATTAATTATAAATCTATTTGCCTCCTTTTTCCCGATATTAGAAATGACATTTAAAATTTTAGCCCTGTATATCCATACAACAGACAGTATTGCACCAAGCTGAATGAATATCTCAAAGACCTTTGCCCTCTCTCCAGTAAAAGAAAGAATGCTGCCTGCTAATATTAAATGTCCTGTAGATGATATTGGTAAAAACTCTGTAACACCCTCTACAATACCAAGTATAACTGCCTTTAAAATATCAATAAACACTACTTCCTCAATAACTCCAAAACCTTCTCCTCTATCTCGTCTCTGACTTCCCTGAATACCTCTATGGAAGCACCTTTTGGGTCTTTAATCTGCCACTCTATCCTCTTCTTTGCAGAAACTGTCGGACAGTTATCACCACATCCCATTGTAACTATAATATCAAATTTATCTTTTGGTAATGCATCTAATCCTTTAGATTCTTGGTTTGAGATATCAATTCCTCTTTCCTTCATTATATCAACTGCCATTGGATTAACAATACCTGTCGATCTTGAGCCTGCACTGTAAACTGAGATTTCCTTGCCATAATACCTCGCAAACCCCTCAGCTATCTGACTTCTGCAGGAGTTTTCTACACAGACGAAGATGAGTTTCATTCCTTAATACTTTGACACATTTATCTCTTCCATTTTTCCTGTAACCATGAAGACAACACGTTCTGCTATATTTGTAACCCTGTCTGCAATCCTTTCAAGGTTGTGTGCTACCCAGATAAGATAGGTCGCCCCCTCAATAATCTTTGGATTCTCTATCATCATAAGCAGTAATTCCCTGTAAACCTGGTCATACATGACATCAACTTCAGTATCTTCATCACAGATAGCCCTCGCAGCATCGGCATCGCGACCCATAAACGCCTTGAGACACCTTTCTAACATCAGCAATCCTTTTTCTGCCATTCTCGGCATAACGACCAGTTTCTTTACAAGAGACTCTTTACCTATCATTACATTTATCCTTGCAATACCCTCGGCATGGTCAGCCATCCTTTCCAAATCTGTTATAACACTCAATATGGCAGCGATGGTCCTCAAGTCAATAGCCATAGGCTGTTGTGTGGCTATCAGAAGAAGGCACTTCTCCTCTATCTCAAATCTCTTTTTATTTATTAAAAGGTCATTCTTAATAATCTCCTTTGATGCCTCTATATCCCTCTTTTTAAGCGACTCAACAGAATTTTTTATAGCAGCAGCCACCATTTCACCCATCGCAAGCAATTCATCCTGAAGTTCCTTCAACGACTTGTGATACGCCTCTCTTGTCATTCTTCCCTCCCATTTAAAAAACAGGTAAAGGTATAAAACTTTATCTTTACCTTTGCCTTTACCTCTACCTGCTTTTTATCCAAATCTCCCAGTTATATAATCTTCCGTCATTTTATTTGACGGAGCTGTAAATATCTTTTGCGTATTGTCAAACTCAATCAGTTCGCCAAGCATAAAGAATCCTGTAAATTCCGATACCCTCGCTGCCTGCTGCATATTGTGCGTTACAATAACCACAGTATAATCTTTTTTTAATACTGTAATCAAGTCCTCTATCTTTGCCGTTGCAATCGGGTCGAGGGCTGAGCATGGCTCATCAAAGAGGATGACCTTCGGCTCTACAGCCAGAGCCCTCGCTATGCAGAGTCTCTGCTGCTGTCCGCCTGAAAGGGAAAAGGCTGAATCATGCAATCTGTCCTTTACCTCATCCCATAAGGCTGCCTTTTTTAAGCTCGCTTCTACAACATTATCAAGGCTCTCTTTTTTATTGAAACCCTGAATCCTGACTCCATAAGCAACATTTTCATATATGCTCTTTGGAAATGGATTCGGTTTCTGAAAGACCATGCCTATCTGTCTTCTTATATCTATGACATCAATCTCCTCTGAATATATGTCTGTTCCATCATAGATTATTTTTCCCTCAAGCCTGAACACAGGTATCAGGTCATTCATCCTGTTTAAGCATCTTATAAAGGTGCTCTTTCCACAACCTGAAGGACCTATTACGGCAGTAACGGATTTTTCTGGAATATCAAAGCTTACATCCTTCAATGCTACAGTATTATTGTAAAAGGCATTAACTTTTTCAATCTTAAATGAAATATCCATTTTTAAAAATATATTTGGACGCAGATTAACGCAGATTTTTCAGGATTTAAAAATAATTTTTCTGTGTATATCTGTGAAAATCTGTGTCCCTTTTTTTTAAAAGGTTGAGGAGACATATTTTTTTCTCAGCCTGTTCCTTATAAAGATTGCAAAAATGTTTAAAAGGACGACCACTCCTATCAGAAGAAGCGTTGTGGTATAGACCATCGGCTTTGCAGCCTCTACATTCGGAGACTGAAATCCCACATCGTATATGTGAAAACCGAGGTGCATGAACTTCCTCTCCAGATGCAGAAAGGGATAGTTCCAATCAAGGGGGAGAGACGGAGCCAGTTTTACGACACCTGTAATCATCAGCGGCGCTACCTCCCCTGCTGCCCTTGCCATTGCAAGGATAAGTCCTGTCATTATACCGGGAGCAGCGCTTGGCAGAATAACCTTCCAGATTGTCTCAAATTTCGTTGCACCAAGGGCAAAGGATCCCTCCCTCCACTCTCTCGGTGCAGCAGAAAGCCCCTCTTCAGTTGCAACTATTACCACAGGAACAGTGAGAAGGGCAAGCGTCATAGATGCCCACAGTATACCGCCTGTGCCATAAGTGGGTGCAGGGAGCATCTCCGGGAAAAACAGTTTGTCAATGGCTCCACCGATAAAGTATATAAAAAATCCGATGCCGAATACACCAAAAACTATCGAAGGGACGCCTGCCAGATTATTCACTGCTATGCGGACTGTTTTTACGAGGGTTCCCTGCCGTGCATATTCGTTCAGATATATTGCAGCAAGGACGCCCAGGGGGACAACTGCAATACTCATAATAATCACCATCATAACGGTGCCGAATATTGCAGGGAATATCCCGCCCTCTGTATTAGCCTCACGCGGGTCGTCTGAGACAAATTCCCATAACCTGCTTATATAAATCCCTGTTTTTTTTAAATATCCCATATCATTCGGCATATACGCACTTACAACATTATAAACAGGTATCTCCTTTTCCCTTCCATCGGCAGTTGACATTAAAATAACCGCCTCCCTGCTTTTTTTATAAAGTTCTTCAAGCTCTAAAGACTTTTTCTCATACAGACCTTTTTCTCTTTCTATCTCCTTTGAAATATCCTCTATTTTTTCTTTTATAGCAGGATTCCCTTTTCCGTATTCAATCTCCAGTCTTTTTATCTTAAGCCTGAGCCTCTCCATATCATAATTTATCTGCCCGATTTCTTTTTTTGCCACAAAAACGATTCTTTTGTGGAGCTTGCCGTATTTTTCAACAGAGGAGTTTAATGCAGTCCATATATTACCATCTTTGCCTGAAATAGTTGAGCCGTCTATTTTCAGTTCCTTTACAAAACCATACATATTCCCCCATTCTCTCCTTTCAAGGCATAGTGCATTTTCAGGATAGTCAATGCCCTTTATATCTTCAACATCAACCCATTTAAAATCGAGTCCGTATATATCCCTGTTGCCCATCTTAAGCTGTATCCTGTATTTCAGGATTGTTCCGGTGGCTGCATCAGGCTGGGGGATCGCCTCTCTGTTTACAATCTGACCGAGGAGCTTCTCGTCAGTCTTTAACGTTACAAGAGCTATATCCGATAGCCAGAAGAAGCCGAGACCGTTTTTCATAATAAGGAGCAGGATAGCGACAATCATGATAAGGCTTATTGCCACTGCACCGCCCGTCAGCCAGATAAACGGCTCGCCTGTTTTAATGAAATTTTTCATATTTAAACTATCTTTCACAGTTGTGCATATCTCTTTTTCAGCCTCTGTCTTACCACCTCTGCTGCGGTATTTACCATGAAGGTGACAATAAACAGCAGGAGGGCGGCAAGGAACAGCACCCTATAGAGTGTGCCTCCTGCCGGCGCTTCAGGAATCTCCACTGCAATATTTGCCGACAGTGTCCTGAATCCGTTAAATATATTCCACTCCATAATAGGGGTGTTTCCCGTTGCCATTAAAACAATCATAGTCTCGCCGACAGCCCGTCCAAAACCTATCATAATTGCAGAAAATATACCCGGGCTTGCCGAGGCAAGGACTACCCTGACTGCTGTCTGCCACAATGTAGCTCCAAGCGCCAGAGAGCCTGATATTAAATGTTTAGGGACATTGGATAAGGCGTCCTCTGAGATTGTAAAAATAATGGGAATAACTGCGAACCCCATTGCAAAACCAACGATAAGTGCGTTTCTCTGGTCATATCTGAGCCCCAGTGTATTGTAATACCAGTTTCTGAAATCCCCAGTAAAGAGAAGATTCTCTATATAGTAATTCATCCATAAGCAGATAATCATCCCGAAGATAAAGACAGGGATAAGCAAAATGGATTCATTTCCTGAATTAAATTTATTTTTTAAGGATGGCGGAAGGGAGCGATACAGAAGACTTGAGAGTATTGAAAGAAAGGGGAGCGCTATCATCATCAGCATAATAGCGGGAATCCTCTTCTCCACAAGAGGGGCAAGCCAGAGACCTGCTAAAAAACCAAGGACAACGCTTGGGAGTGCAGCCATAATCTCTATAACAGGCTTTATAATCCCTTTTAACCACGGCTTCATAAACAGGGATGTATAAATCGCCCCGAACACAGCGACAGGTATGGCAAACATCAACGCATAGATTGTCCCTTTCAATGTGCCGTATATAAGGGGGAGGAGGCTGAACTTAGATTCAAAATCATCTGTCCCACCTGTAGATTGCCAAACATATTCTTCCTTTTCATACCCTTCATACCAGACCTTTCCAAAGAGGGATTTAAAGGAAATCTCCGGATGCGGGTCATTTACCGTCTGATAATGGAGGGTGTTTTCAGTATCAATGGAGAGGAGACCGTCATTTTTTGGCGAGTATGAGACCATATAAATCGGTTTGCTGCTGTGCTGGACACTGAACCGCGTCTGCTCTGAGGTTGCAAAATGGGAAGATACTTTTCCATCCGATGATGCAGTTAGAAAACCCTTCCCCCTTACGGATGGGGAAATAGAGGTTATCGCCTTCCCTAATCCCTCCTTGCCCCCCTTTAATAAATGGGGGGTGGGGGGGGGGATGGTATGTATCTTTTTTAATCTCCAACCTGTTTCAGCAGTGTCGTCCCTTACCCTGAACCAGATATTTATCCCTCCCTGTCCATCGCCAACTACAAGAGATACATCGCCAAGGAGAAAGGATAGGGCTGTAATAGGACTGCTGCTTGCTTTAACAGTATTAATAAGCTTTGGAGACGACTTTTCCCTGATATCAAAATGATATATATTGCCGGATTCGTCGCCGGCATAGAGATTCTCAAGAAAACCATCAATTACAATGGAGGTTATTTTATCAGTTACAGAGAAAGAAAGGTCGGCATGAAAATCCTCGGTCTTTACACCGCCAAGGAGAGACTCGGTACTCTTTCTCCCATACCATAACAGCCTTCCATCTTCGGTATAAGCAGCAGCGGCAATATCAGATTCCTTTTCAGTAAAAGCAAGGAGCTTTATTGGAAGCTTTTCAGTAGTAATCTGAATTAAATTATTTTCTTCTATCTCAGGCTCAATAATCCTTTTATTATTACTATCATAACCAATTTTGTATTTTACCTTTACGCTTAAGACACCCCCATCGGATGTCCCAAAGGCAATCATCCTGTTATCGCCAGAGCGGGAGACTGAAGTGATTTTTGAACCGTTTAAACCGCTTAAACGATTCAAACCGGGCAATATTTTTTCCTGCAAAAGCGAAAAGAAAAAGACCCTACCATCATCACCAATGATATAAGATGACTCATGATACTCATCCATCCCAATTACAGCAGGACGAAAATCCCCCCTCCCCCCCTTTTCTAAAGGGGGGTTAAGGGGGGTTATAATCTCATCCACTTTAAAACTGTGGATTTCTCCTGTTTCAGGTTTACCAAATAACGGATAAACTTCTATGAATATAAAAACAAAAATAGCGGCAAGCCATACAATTATAGCCGCACCACCAGTAGTTACAACCCATCTGGCCGCCTTATCAATAAGTCTCTTTCTGCGATTGCTTATTTGATGGGACATAAAAAAGAAAAAAATTGGACGCAGATAAACGCAGATTATAAGGATTTTAATAAAAAATCCAAAAATCTGTTTTCTCTGCGTTCTCTGCAACCTCTGCGGTAAAAATTTATACTACTCCAGTTTACTCAATTCTTCTTTCAAAACCTTTGCCGGAATAGGCATATAGCCGTCTTTTATAACAACCTCCTGCCCTTCCTTGCTGAATATATACTTACAGAACTCCCTTACAATCGGGTCGAGGGGCTTATTGGGAGATTTATTAATATAAAGATATAGAAATCTTGCAAGAGGGTATGAGCCGTTTAGGACATTATCCATAGTAGGCTCTTTAAAGGTCTCCCCCTCTTTCAGCGATAGGGGAAGGGCATGCACACCGGATGTCATATATCCAATACCGCTATAACCTATTCCATAACGGTCTTCGGTTACGCCCTGAACAACAGAGGCAGAGCCAGGCTGCTCCTTAACCTCATCCTTGTAATCACCTTTAAACAGGGCATGCTCTTTAAAATACCCATAGGTGCCGGAGGCAGAATTACGCCCATAAAGACTGATTGGCCTGTTTGCCCAATCGCCTGTCAATCCGAGTTGTCCCCAAGTCTTGACACTCTCCTTAACCCCGCCCTTCCTTGTCTTGGAAAATACACCATCTACCTGCGGAAAGGATAAGCCATTTATGGGATTATCCTTATTTACATAGACAGCAAGGGCATCCAGAGAGGTTCTCATAGGTATCGGTTTGTATCCATATTTTTTCTCAAACTTGTCAATCTCCTCATTTTTCATAGCTCTTGACATTGGACCAAATTGTGATGTCCCTTCAATCAATGCCGGAGGTGCAGTAGTTGAGCCTTTACCTTCAATCTGAACTTTTACATTCGGATAAATCTTTGCAAACCCCTCTGCCCAGAGGGTCATTAGGTTATTCATCGTATCCGAGCCTACACTGCTAAGGCTTCCTGATATTCCCGATACCTTTTGATACGCAGGGACAGACGGGTCAACCTCAATTGCCCATGCTGTAGTTGTAAAAACCGCTAACATTACCGCAATATTTATTATTTTTCTAATCATTCTTCCTCCTTTTTCAAGAAACATTATATTACACTTCTGAAATACTACAAACCAAAATTTAACCCCTCACCCTTCCCCTCTCCCCACAGGGGAGAGGAGGATGAGAGAGGATTAGAAATAAATCTGCGATTGAATCTGGAATGAGCTCAAATTATCATCATTTGCCAGCTTGCCGGAATTACCCTTTCCAAAGGTGGTAGTTGTATAGTTTGCACCAATCTTGAAGCTGTGACCCTTTGGATACCAGTTAAAACCAAAGGTTGTTGTAGTCTGGTCATCATCAGTCTTGTTTGAATCCTTATTGTAATACTCATAACGGAATGCTGGCTCAAAGGCAGTGCCATTTATGTAATAACCTGCCTGGGCATACCATCCGTTAGGCTTGGTAGCTTTTGTCCCCGATGTGCTTGGTGTAATTTCCATTGATACATACTCACCCTGAAGCGCTAAACCTCCAAGGTGAAAGGAAAGGTCAAACCCTGTAAGGGTTCTATCTTCCTTATCATTGTTAGCTGTTGAGGTTGTGGTGGAAGTAACCACTCCGGTAGTCAGACTTGCGGTTGTAGTAGTAGTCTTTGTTGGCCCATACTCAATTCCGCCCTGTGCACCATAATATCCCGACAGGGTAAGATGCCTCCCCTCTCCAAGATGGGCATCCGATTGTTTCTCTTCAACCCAGCCAGGCGCTGAAATCTCAACCATCCCGATATAAGCAAGTCCTGATTTCTCTACTGTTTTACTCGTCCATTTCGTAGTCTGTCCTGCCTGCCATCCATCCGTAACAGAGGCATAGTATTTAAACATCCCCTCTGCAAGTTTTCCATGAAGCATTATCTGAGGACCATAATACCCATGCCCATGGGTATCATTGAAGAACTTCTTTGCATCTTCTGTAACAGTGGGTCTCTCGATGATAAGCTGTTTTGATGAGGAACTTAGAGATACCCTTGAGTATGGGAGCTTTTTCTTACCGAAAAGCAGATTAAATTCATCGCTAAACTTGTAATCACCAAAAATATGGTATGCAGAAACAGAGGCCGTAGAATCTTGCTTTGACGTCTTATCCGCCTCAAATTCTGCTCCAAATTTAAAGTTCTTGGTCAGGTTACCTCCAATCTCCCATCTGACCCTCCTCAAGTACATATCATTAATCGAGTTATAGCTCTTGCCGTCATCGGCTTTCAGAGAGGTGCTTGTCTCTCCTATGTCAAATCGGGGCTGGATACGAAATCTCATATTCAATTTTGTATCGTCGTCTATCTTGACGCTAAATCCCTTCGTCTCCTTTCCAAGCATAAACTCAGTATCTGCAAATACCGGTGTTGAAAAAGATGCCATAAGTAGCACAGCTAAAAAAATCTTAAAAATCTTCATCATTTCCTCCTTAAAATAGGACACAGATTTTCACAGATACACACAGATAATATTTTTGTTTTATAATCCTTAAAATCTGTGTTCATCTGTGTCCAAAATTAAAATTTTGCTACTTCCCATGCCTTTTATCATACTCGGCTATTGCCTCATTCGTATCAAAGACTACAGTCTCGCCATTCGGGCCATAGCCAATCTTTGTTATGGCCACACCGATTTCACCAGACTTTTCAAAGTCTGCCCTCTTCTTCGGCGAGATAAATGCGTAGAGCCTGCCGTCTTTCTGAAACTCAAGAAAACTATTCGCCCTGATCTTTCCATGACTCAGTTTTCCATCGCTCAGCTTAAACTCAAGAACCGTAGGCTCCTTCAGAGCCGTGTCGGCCCCTGTAGAAGCACAGCCTGCATCCATCATAACTG
>Ga0209000_1001988_pt1 | contig 11882 bp, 12 predicted proteins | sample RifGroD2_FD_183998 | JGI IMG/M metagenome (GOLD analysis project Ga0209000, IMG submission 183998) | Groundwater microbial communities from Rifle, Colorado, USA - Groundwater D2 (SPAdes) (version 2) | ecosystem: Environmental > Aquatic > Deep subsurface > Groundwater | place: Rifle, Colorado...
GATTTGGAGAAGAAAAGTTAAAAAAGTATCGAGAGTTGATAAAAATACAATAGAGCTCAATGTATTCGATTGAAATTTATTGTGTTTTTACCAAAATGTAAAATTTTTTAAGTTTGGCAACAGCGCCTTCATACCAAAAATCCCCACTTTCGCAGGGATTTTTGCTTTATTTTTTGTATCGCCAAGGGGATTCGAACCCCTGATCTTCAGGATGAGAACCTGATGTCCTGGACCGGGCTAGACGATGGCGACATTATTCATCACAACTACTAGGATATCAAAAAACAAAAAAACAATCAAGGGAACTTAATAAAAAAATCAATCAAGCGCATATATCCTAAAAATATCAAGACAAAGAAAAAACCCCTGGTGTTTTATTTATATTCTCGTTTGAGAAATAAATGCATTTCATTGAAATGCGCCAAGGGTCATGTGATCATAAGGATAGAAGGTATGATTGAAGAATGCTCTTTTTTACCAACAACTTCATCGGCATATTTAAGCGACCTTCTAATATCATCTTTGTTTACATCAAACAACGAAAATTTTGGATGCCCTAGAAGAAAAATGCGGAAGGCCATTTTTCCGACACCCAATTCCCTTGCCAAATTCTTCGAGAGTCTGAAGAATTCTCTTCTACTTGTTGTCATTGTACTCACCTCCTTTCTTATGAGATATTTTTTTGTAAAACAACTTCTTTTTTAACAAACAAAAGACAACCTCCACTGGAAACTGTCTTTTGTTTTCAAAGTACGCACGAGCACAATTTGAATCCACTATTTAATTTTATTCCTCATCCCTATGTCACTATTATACTCCTTTTTTAGTAAAAAGTCAATCTACATTGATGACCTGTGGATAACTCAAAAATCATGGCTTAACAAAAGGTTTTTTTCGCCAATCTTTTGATTGTCTACACAAAGTATTTTCTAATTCTGATGAATTTTCCATGATTTGCTCCACAACCTTCTCCATTCTCATCCCCTGAGATCCTTTGACCAACACAAAATCACCCTCGTTCAAAAGTTCTTTGATTTTTTTTCCGGCGCTCTCAGAATCGTCAAATTGAAAAATATTTCCAGCAGGATAACCCAGTGCAATAAGCTCTGCAACCGCTGCTTTCATGCGAGTTCCAACGGCAATGAAAATATCCAATTTGAGTTTAAAGATTTTATGACCAATCTCTCGATGACTTGCCTGACTAAGATCTCCAAGTTCAAGCATATCCCCAAGAACTGCCATCTTTCTTGTTCCCTTCAAATCTCCAAGCACATCCAAGGCGGCCAAAGTGGACATTGGAGAAGCATTGTATGTATCATCAACAATAAAACTTCCATGCAATCCCTTGATCAAATTCATTCTTCCACACGGAGCATGAAAATCTTCAAGGGCCTTGGCGATTTCAACCAAATTAAGTTTAAAAATAATTCCCGAAGCTATTCCAACCAATGCAGCATAAACATAATGTGCAGCCAAAATATTTTTAAGCCTAATAGGAACATTTTTTCCGTCATAATTCAACTTAAAACTGATGCCTTCTGGTTTTTCATTTTGATAATTATATATAACATTTGATGCATTTATCTGAGCATTCTCTGCAAGTCCGAATGTTACAGGTTGAGCCAAAGTATATTCACTCATTTTGACTGCAAATTCATCATCAGCATTCAAAATAACAAAACCATCTTGTGGAACAGCTTCGACCAAAACTCTTTTTTCTTTTGCAATATTTTCCACTGTCTTAAAAAATTCAATATGACTCAAAGAAATATTTGTGACAACACTTACCATGGGCTTTAAAAATGATGTTAGATATTTCATGTCTCCTGGACGATCAACGCCAAGCTCCAACACCAAGATTTCAGGATACTTCGAATAAACTATTGTTAAAATCCATTTCAAAAAAACCCAAAGCCATTTGAAGATATTCCTGCCACCACTTTGAGCTCCAATGATTGTCAAAGGAATTCCAATTTCATTGTTATAATTTTTTTGATTTTCACGAACATCAAACTTAGAGGAAAGCACTGAAAAAACAGCAGCCTTGGTGGAAGTTTTTCCAACTGACCCTGTTATTGCAACAATTTTCGGCTTGTGTCTTTTCAAAACAGCCACAGCCATCACTCTAAGTATTTTTTCAAGAAATATTATTTTTTTTGTTTTCATAATGCTGTAAATTTATTTTTTTTTAAAATTCCTTAATCCTGAGACGTAATAACTCTTGAATTATTTTCTTTCTTCTCATCTTTTTTCTTTTTTTCTTTTTCTCCAGCATATGGAGAAACTTGAACAATCTGCGCTGGTTGCTGTTGAACTGCCAATGGATCAATGCCAGCTTGATATGTCTTATACATCGGACTAATTGTTGGATCCTCTGTTGGTTTTACCTTGTAATATTCCAAAAGAAATTTCATCACACTTCCAAACGCAGGTGCAGCTGAAGATTCAGCCCACTCCACCCCACGGGGATTAACTATTTTTACAATAACAACAAATTGTGGATCATCAATAGGAGCATATCCCGCAAAAGAACCAACGTTAACGCCCTCTTCATATCCCTTGGACCCAGTTTTTGCTATTTGCGCAGTTCCAGTTTTTCCGCCAACAAGATATCCAGGAACATCAGCGCGTTTGGAATGACCATTCAAAACAACTGCGCGCAACATTCTCCCCATTTGTTCAGCACTGCTTGCAGAAATGACTTGTCTGACTTCTTGTGGCTGCATCACTTCTTCACTACCATCTTCAAACAAAAGCTTATCGACAATTTGAGGCTTCATAAGTGTACCATTATTTGCAAGCGCACTATATCCAGCAGCCAACTGGATTGGAGTTACTGATATACCTTGTCCAAAAGAAGCTGTAAAGAAATTGATTGTAGCTTTTGGATTATTTAAATTACGAGTATTCCCCGGCACCTCCCCAGGAAGGTCAATATTTGTTTTTTCTCCAAAACCAAATCTTTTCACATAATCAGCAAAATTTTTATTTCCAACCAGCTTTTCGATATAGATAACACCAGTATTGAGTGATTTTTCCAAGACTTGAGTCATAGTCTGAAGGCCATTAGCTTTCATATCCGAATTATGAATTTCATAGCCAGCTTCTTGAACGACACCAGTATCAACGAATGTTGTGTCTGGAGTTATTTTCCCATCATCAATTCCAATAGCTTCAGTGAATGCCTTGAAAACAGATCCTGATTCATATGGCTCACTAACTGCTGGATTTGTAAAACGAGAAATATCCTCTGTTGAAGAAAAGTCGTTCGGATTAAAAGTTGGCTGATTTGCCAAAGCTAAAATTTTTCCAGTTTTTGGCTCTTGAACAATAATTGTTGCACTATCAGCACTAAATTTTTCCATTACCTGTTTCAAAATTTTTTCAACCTCAAATTGCACAGTATGATTAATCGTTAAAATCATATCAGGACCATTTTCAGCGTTATGAACACTGCGATCACTTATGGCAATCCATCGCCCCCTGGAATCGCCTTCCTGCTTGATCATTCCAGATTTTCCTTGGAGTTTGTTTTCCCAAAAAGCTTCGAGTCCATACATACCTTTGGATGATTCTCCGTTTGATCCAACAAAACCAACAAGTTGAGCTGCCAATTCACCGCCAGGGTAATATCTGAAACTTTCTGGAGACAAATATACTCCCGCTATTTTGGCATCTCTAATTTTTTTTACTTCATCGTCTGAAAGCTTGTGTTTCAAAATTTCAAACATATCATCAGGATTGTCCAATTTGCCTTTCAATAATTCTCTATCCATCCCTAAAATCAAAGAAAGTGCATCAACCACGCCAGGCAAATCTTTCATCTCCTTGGGTACTGCATATGCCATTTGCAATTCTCTATTAACAGCAAGGGGATAATTATGATTTTCATCTTGCAAAAAAATTTCACCACGCTCAGCCTGAAGCTCTCGACTTTTACTGTGCTGATTTTCAGCCAATGCAACATACGAACCATGTCTAATGACTTGCAAAAAATACAATTTTGCAATAATACTAAGGGCAACAAAAAGAATAAAAAATGCCAAACCGTTTATTCTCCAGTTTTTTTCTGAAGTCTGTCGGTCTGACATCGAATGTTTTGCTATTTTTATTTTATTCATATCAGCAATTTAGTAATTTCAATCAAATCAGTTCATTATCTGATCACATTTCCATAAGCTACTGATGGACTTTCTTCCAAATATTTTATGTTAGCTGATTGAGCCATGTTTAGTTGTTTTGAACTTTCTTCAATATTATATAATGATTTCAACTCAGCTTCTCTAATTTTCAAAATTTCATTTTCCTTTTTTTGTTTTACTATTTCTTGTTCTGCACTGCGGATAGCTATTCCCTTGACTGCAGTTTGATTTACTGAATAAATGTAAAACAATCCTGAAAATAAAGTACACGCAAGCACAACAAAGACGGGACTGATAAATCCAGCCGAATGATTTTTTGGAGCTAAAATAACCTGCTCCGTTTTTCTTTTTGTTTTTGGTTGCCAGCAGTAAGTTTTTTTTCTGATGACAACAGTTCTTTTAGTCATTTCTCATGGTCCCCCCAGAGAAATAAAAATTACAACACAATTCACAAACATAACCTCAAACTTTCTCCACGACTCGCAATTTTGCACTACGCGATCGTGGATTCTGCAAAATCTCTTGCTCACTAGCCACAATAGGACTGCGAGTAATCAATTTAACAATCGGAACCTCATCACAACGACAAACCGGAAATTCCGGTGGGCAAATGCATCCCCTTGCATTTTCCCTGAATGTCTCTTTCACAATCACATCTTCTCCTGAATGAAAACTGATCACAGCCAATCTTGAACCTGGTTTTAAAATTTCAATTGCCTGGGAAAGAAACGAGCTAAGAGTTTTAAGCTCTTGATTCACTTCTATCCTTAACGCTTGAAATGTTCTTGTTGCTGGATGTATTTTTTTTCTCCTATAAATGCCGGGAACAGATCTCTCAATAATCTCAACCAAATCAGATGTAAGCGAAAATGGTTTTATATTACGCTCAGCAATAATGTTTCTTACTATAGAACTTGCATATTTTTCATCCCCAAATTCCCTGAGAATTTTAATCAAATTATGCTCATCATATGTATTAACAACTTCTGCTGCCGTTATCCCTTTTGACATATCCATTCGCATATCCAAAGGAGAACTACCTTGAAAACTTATACCTCTTTTTTCATCAATAAGTTGATCTGATGAAATTCCAAGGTCTGCCAAGATTGCATCGACCGAAAAAATATCAATTGAAGTTAGCCTATCTTTTAGGGCCGAATAATTGTCATGAAACAATTTAATGTTTTCGTCAGACTTTTCGACGCTACTAACTGCAATCCTTTTTTTAAATCGATCAATTGCATCAATATCGCGATCAAATGCAATGAGTTTTCCTGTTTTTCCAATTTTCTTAAGAACTTCCAGACTATGCCCACCACCGCCCAATGTTGCATCAACAACAATCATGCCTGGTTTTAACTGCAATGCGTCAACTGTCTCTTTCAGTAATACGGTCGTATGAATAGTCATATCAGAATAATTTCTAATTTTCAATTTCTAATTTCTAAACAATTTTCAATGACTTAATTTCCAAATGTTTGAAAATTGTATCATTTAAAAATTTAGATTTGTTTGAAAATTATGAATTGAAAATTGAAAATTTCTTATTAGTATATTCCCAACTTTCCCAATTGCTCAGCAATTTCATCCGTGTTTTCTTCAGCCTTTGTTTTATATATATTCCATTTCTTTTCATCCCAAATTTCCAAGCGATTGAAAAGTCCAGCCACAGTCACGTTTTTATCTAATCCCGCATATTCTTTAAGATACTCTGGCAAAAGCACTCTGCCTTGACTATCCATATCTCCCTCAACCGCACCTGCAAGCATCAAGCGAACAAAACTTCGTGTTGTCGATTCCCCCATCGGCAATGTTCCAAGTTTTTCCGCCAATTCTTTCCAAACTTTAGCAGGATATACAAACAGACATTTATCCAATCCACGAGTTACCACAACTTTCGTTCCAAGTTCTTTGCGAAACTTCGAAGGAAGCGCAAGCCGCTTTTTGGGATCAATATTATGTTGGTATTCTCCAATAAACATAACCGATACGAAATTACAAATTAACACGAATCTACAAACAAATACTGGCATTAAATATTTTATTACAAAACCACGTTTTTTATTTTCGTAGATTCGAATATTTTTCGTAGTTTCGTATCGGACATGAAATTCCACACATTTCCCCACTCAGCCACACTGTAATGTAATATTACTCCACACTTCAACAACAGTCAACACGTTTTCAAACAACAAAAAGAGGCTTCTTTCAGCCTCTTTTTTGAGTTATGCACACCAGCCCGCATCGCTACGTGAGCAAAATGTATTTATACTGTATATCAAACAAAAACTCACTTGCGAAACGTTGCGGGCGGGGCCCAATTTATTTTTTATTTTCTAATTTTTTAATGCTTGCATTTCCCATTAATGATTTCATTTGTGAAATTGCACTTTCATTTAACTTTATCAATCTTTCTTTTTGAGAAAGTCCTGCTCTGATATATTCCGCATTGAGATTTTCAAGGTTTGCCAAACAAACCAACTGCGTCACATCAGCATAGTCCCTTATATTCCCAGCAAGCTTTGAATTTTTATCTCGCCAATCCTTGGCAGTCATTCCAAAAAGTGCAGTATTCAAAACATCAGCCTCATTTGCGTATATATTATTTTCTTGAGCTTTTGAAATTTTATTTGGAACTATATATTCCTTGATCGCATCAGTGTGAATTCTGTAATTAATTTTAGTGAGCATTCTTTTTGTGTCCCAACCAAGTGCTAGGCGTTCGTTTTCTTCAATTTTTAGCCTTTGAAATTCCTTGATCAAATACAATTTAAATTCCGGAGAAAGCCAAGTTGCAAACTCAAATGCGATGTCTTTGTGAGCAAAAGTACCACCATATCTGCCAGCACTAGATCTGATACCAATAGCATTTGTATTATTTATCCACATGGACGAAGAAACAATAAAGCCATTAGTACCGACTTCATTTTTAATCTTATGGTATTCCATAAGATTAAACTTTGGATTATGCAATTGTTCCCACGCACCCATAAATTGCACAGTATATTTCGTGGTAAGCCAATTAGAAATAACGACTCCACTGTCATAAGCTTTAAATTTTGCCATGTCAGTCAGACAAATAAAATCATTATCATCTCTCGCTGTTTTGATGTTGATGTCGATATTTTGTATTTTTATTGTTTTTGACATGTTTTTTATTTTAGTTGTTTATAGTGATATTATATCATTATAAACAACTTTCGTCTATTTCCCAACTGTGGATAACTTACAAAAAACCAAACAACATACGACCGCTAGTTGTTTGGTTTTTTATTTTTTTTGTTTTGTTGTTGATCAAATAATCAACGACGGACTAACTATTCAGTTTTATCCATGTCTTGACCGCAACATACCAATGTTCCACCACCAGCTTTTGTCACTTCAACTTCATTTCCACAAACAGTGCAGACATATTTGTCGCCGACATTTTCTACTGCCATATAGATTTACCCTGTTAAATTTCGGTAATCCGAATTATTTAACTAGGGTTATTTTTAAAAAATTAATTACAACTATAGTAATCCACCATACGCATTACTGATTGTGCTCATCATAAATGGCAAGGCAATCATCATAATGATAATTGGAAGCACAATTGTAGCAATTGTTATTACAAGTGTCCAAAGAAAATACTTTCTGAGTTTTTCCACTGACACATACATTGCATCTATTTTGATTTGCTGCTCTTCAAGTTTTTTTAGTACTTCATCCATAGGTTTAGTCTCCATGTCATTCCGGGCTTGACCCGGAATCCAGGATTAGCACACAAGATATTAATTAACAACAAATTATATTAATTAAATTTTGTGATAATATCCTAGATTCCCGCCTACGCGGGAATGACAAAGAAGAAAGTTTATAAAATAATTAAAATGTTTATAATAAAAATTAAATTTTCTCACGTAACATTTTTGCAATTGCCATACGAATTTTTTCATAACTAATTTCTGGCGGCAAAATACTTTTCAGTGGACTTAGTTTTTCATAACTACCTATTTTTTTAATAGCTTGCAAAATCTTTTCTTCTTCCTCTTTCTTCAAAAAATCATCGATTATAAACTCTCCACCATTAATATACCACTCCGTTAGATGATTGAAAATCGTACTAATACCCAAGGAACGAATTTTGGCAATTTTTTCTGGCGAATACTTTTGTTTATACAAATTTGCGGTTTCCAAAATTGTACCGCCCAAATATCCTGGAGATTTTTTGACCCTGATTTTTGCTTTTTTGCCATCTGTAGAAACTTCTGATTTTTCCCATTTATATTTTAAGCACACATCACAACCCCTGCAGTTGCCAGAATGATTTTTGACTGCAGGATCGCCAAAATATTCAAGCAACAAAAGCCTACGACATGTTTCCAAATTAACATATTGCTTCATCTTATCCAATCTTGCATATTTTATATCAGTAACAACTTTCGCGTCAGCCCAATTTTTTCCTTGTGAAGACATCTCACTTCTACCTGTCATGATGAAAAAATGATGAAGACTTGCATCACTCTTACTGTGAAGCAGAATGCAAAATGCATTCTCGCCATCTCTTCCAGCACGACCCGCTTCTTGATAATATCCCTCTGGACTTGATGGCATACCCACATGAATCACAAAGCGAATATCAGCCTTGTCCACACCCATTCCAAAAGCAATCGTGGCCACAATTACTTTAAACTTATTTTCCATGAAATCATTTTGAATTTTGCTTCTTTTGTCACCCGTCATTCCAGCATGATATGCTGCAGCTTTTACATCATTTTCTTTAAAAAATCGTACCAGTTCTTCTGTTTCCTTGCGCGTGATTGCATAAATAATGCCAGAGCCTTCGATTGATTTCACGATTCGCAGGGCCTCTTCTATTCTCTCTTTTTTCTTAAGATTTGCACGTACAAAAAATTTCAAATTTGGTCTATCAAATCCACGAACAAAAACGGCTGGGGAATTTAAGGCCAAACGCTCTATGATGTCATCTTTCACTTCTGGAGTTGCTGTTGCAGTGAAGGCTGCCACAATTGGACGATTTGGAAGCATTGCAATATATTCTTTCACTGCCAAGTAATCTGGACGAAAATCGTGACCCCACTGCGAAACGCAGTGCGCTTCATCAACCGCCAGCAAATACACATCAAGCTTTGAAAAAAGTTCTTGGAACTGCCAATTACCAAATCTTTCAGGTGCAATATAAACTATTTTAGTTTTGCCATTTTTAATATCCTCAAAACGCTCAGCAATTTCATATGAATCAAGTGAACTGTTTATATATGTCGCCGAAATTCCTCGAGCATTCAGCGCATCAACTTGATCCTGCATCAAAGCGATGAGCGGCGAAATAACTATCGAGATTTTGTCACTCAAAATAGCCGGCAATTGAAAACAAAGAGACTTTCCTCCACCTGTCGGCATCAGCGCCACCACATCCCTCCCTGCAACAATCGCCTCGACAACCTCTCTTTGTCCAGGACGAAACTGTGAGAACGAAAAATATTTTTCTAATTCCTTCTCAAGCATTTTTCTTACCCTATAAAGTTACCCAAACATTATATCATCCCCAGTCAAGCATGCCTAATCAAAACGCGTAGAGACGAGGCAATGCCTCGTCTCTACGGATTTCATTCGTGATTAGTGAATATTCGTTTTTAATTGGTGTCAATTCATTTTCCCCAAACCGAAAGTCCCCACGATTTCTTCCATCATTTTCAAGCTATCCTTATCATTTCCCACAAATCCTAAATGAAAAACATAGAAATGATCATTGTTTTTGAAAATGATGGCACTGCGTGGCGAATCTTCAGTTGCGCCAAGGGAAATATATTCTTTGCCAACAAGATTGTTGGCTTGAAATGGAAAACTTTGCGTGCCAACCTCCTCAGTGAATCCAAGAGAATTGGCCAGTTGATCTAAATCAGTATTAGCTTTTTCATATTCAATGAGTCCCAGCAAGCGAAAATCCTCCAGTCTTGACTCATCAGTGTAATCAATCGAATCTTTGTTGGAGAAAAAAATTGAATTTCCCTGTGCAATTATTTCACTGTTTTCCAATTCAACGTCTTTGAATTCAGATTGTGTGTCATCAGCAAAAACGTGCCAGTCTTGGGGATATCTGAGACTGAAAGACTCCATTTTATCCTTATATTCTTGCCAATCAACCGTGGCTTGAGAGTCTGTTGCATTTGGATCTTTGTAGTCTTGGGAATATTGCTTGGTTATTTGAGTCAGCTGCTTTTTTGTTTTTTGGTCATTGTAATATTTTATTCCCATGATTAAAATTATCAAGATAACTATTAATATAGTAATATAAAATATTATTTTTTTGGTTGATAGATTTTGGAATTTCATCATTTTAACAAAATTTAAATTTTGTCATTCCGGACTTGATCCGGAATCCAGGTTTAGCGCGAAATATTTTAACTAACAAATAATTATATTAATTTAATTACATGATAATATCCTGGATTCCCGCCTCCGCGGGAATGACAATTTGGATTACCAAGTGCAAGTGGTCGTGCCGTCAGTTGTGAAAACCCAAGTGGTTGAACCCCCATTGCAAACACAAGTGCGATATCCGCTAGTGAGTGCAATCGTCCCATCATGCGTGGCGTCGCAAGCAAAAGGCTGCGAAGAACTTTTTTGTATTTTCACTTGACCGCTGACATCAAGTGCGGCGACTGGGGTTGTTGTGCCGATGCCGACGTTGCCACCCATAAAATAGCCAGCATAATTGTTAGTGGCTCCCGTAGCTGCATTTACTCCAATTCCATAAGAATTTACTGAACCTGCCGAACCTGCCCGCGTTGGGACGAGAATGCTATATATATTTGTCGCGGTTACGTTGGTAGATTTCCACGGCCATCCAGTAACTAAACTAGCAGAATTTGTTACAGTCTGATTAGTATTTGTTGAATAAAGTTGCATATCTCCAAGTTTAAGCTCATAAATAGTGTCATATATAGTAGGACTACTTCCTGACAAAGTAACCAGATGATTTCTAAATGTAGCTCCCGTTATTCCAGAGTTTCCCAAAGTAATGGCGGGATTAACATCTAAATATGAAGTAGGTGCTGTTGTATTTATTCCCAGAAATCCAGATGAATTCATTCGGGCATGTTCAAAGGTATTTCCATCGTTACGTGCTGTCCAAAAACTCAAATAACCACCCGCTTCTCCTCCAACACTGCTTTCTTTTGCCCCCTTAATTGATCCAAATGTCCAATAAGAGGCTGACTGAGCATAAACTCCACCCAGTCCAATACTTCCTCCCTTATTAATTCCTGCATCACTGTCATTAGACATGACAAGCAAATTACCAGCATATCTATCATTTGACCCTAACACTAAATCAGCAGCATGCAGATCAAATGTACTCATTGGAGTGGTTGTCCCCAGTCCGAAAGATGGAGTTGTGAGATTGATTGCCGATGTTGAACTGTTAACGGATAAACCTGAAAATTTAGGTGAGTCTGTAGTGCGTAAACTTTGGCTCAAGGCAACACCACTACCACTAATTGTGATATTTTTAACAGTTGCGCTTGGTGTCCATGTAACACCTGCATTTATTGTGGCAGATAATAATGTATATCCCGCAGTAGATAAGTGCAAATGGTCACCGTTATCATGGCGCTGTTGCCAAACTTAAAAAATTTTACATTTTGGTAAAAACACAATAAATTTCAATCGAATACATTGAGCTCTATTGTATTTTTATCAACTCTCGATACTTTTTTAACTTTTCTTCTCCAAATC
>Ga0209000_1002001_pt1 | contig 11792 bp, 23 predicted proteins | sample RifGroD2_FD_183998 | JGI IMG/M metagenome (GOLD analysis project Ga0209000, IMG submission 183998) | Groundwater microbial communities from Rifle, Colorado, USA - Groundwater D2 (SPAdes) (version 2) | ecosystem: Environmental > Aquatic > Deep subsurface > Groundwater | place: Rifle, Colorado...
TACTTGTCAAAGTTAAAGGAAACATGGAAAGAATGGTTAAAATTAAATTTTAAAATTAATTAAATAAAATAAATAAAGGAGTGTGTATTAAAATGGCAAATGCAACAAACACAAACATCTTCGAGGTAGCGGTTAAATCGAAATTTCGATTCGAGTTCAAAGGTTTAATATCTGTAGAGGATCTATTCGATCTTAATGTTAAGGATTTAGATTCAGTTTTCAAAACATTAAATTCTCAATTAAAGCAAGTAAAGGAAGAAAGCCTTCTTGAAGTAAAAACTAAGCAAGATGAAGAACTGGACATTAAAATTGAAATCGTTAAGTATATTTTTGAACTTAAAAAAGAAGCAGAAAATCAAAGACTTCAAGCGAAAGAGCAAAAGGAAAAGAAACAAAAGATCATGGAAATTTTGGCAAACAAGGAAGATGAAAGTTACAAAAATATGTCTAAAGAAGAGCTTACAAAGATGTTGAACGATTTAGAGTAGATTAAGTAGATAATTAGTATAAGTAGGGAGATTAAATTCTCTCTACTTATAATACATAATGTAAAATATGATTATTAGAAAGGAAGTAATGGAATTGACAGATGAAGAAAAACTACAATTATCAATGGAAGATAAATTAAAATTAGTCGCAGACCATATTGAAAACATGACTGATGAAGAATTTGAAAAAGAATGTGGACATCTTTTCATAGAAAAAGGAAGTATAGAAAGTCCTTGGCATCCATCTAAACAAAATAGTTTTTATCTATGTTGGTATTGTGGTAAGGATAGTAATGCTCATTTATGTACAGATGGAATGGGTAGAGGATTTTGTCCTGATTGTAGAGAAAGAGCAGAGAAGGAATTTTTAGATTGGGAAAATCCGAAGGAAAGGGAGGAGTTTTAATATGACTTGGTTGATATGGAATATTAGATCATGGTTTTGTAAACATGAATGGAACTATGACGAAAACATTTATGAAAAATATGAAACTACTTTCGGAAGGATATGGAGAAATAAAGTAAAAGTTTCTGCTACATGTAAAAGTTGTGGTTATCACCGTTCATATTGGAAGCTTTAAATCAAATAACTTATAGGAAAGAAGGAGAAAAAATAATGCTATGTCTAAGAAATGAAACTTGCCATAAAGATAAGTTGTTCTGTTGTTATTCATGTGAAGTGGTATGCTCAACAAAAAATGACTGCAATGATGAAGAGTGTATAAACAATCCAAACAACGTTCTAAATAAAAAAGAGCAAGATATTAAACAAAAAGATGATATTAAATGGTTATTAAAGGAATTATTAGAAGCAGGTAAATATGCAGAGGTAGATTTTGATAAAATATCTGAAATTGCTAAACGCAATGGGTATGAAGTTGATGAGGATTTGGATTTGGTTGAAATTAATGAAGAATAGTTTCCTATAAGTTATTGTATTTATACTGTTAGGGAGATTGATAAATTGAATGATTCAGATGCTATGAAAAACATAACTGAAAATCTACTAAAAATTGCTAGTATATTTGCAGGTCATGAAGTTACTATGGAGGAATGCGAAAAGAACTTTATGGAAACAGAATATGGTGGCCCGTATGCAGAAACTTCAGAATCAGGACGTTTGATTGGATATTCTTGTATGGGAGGATGGAATAGTGAATTATGTAATCCTTGCGATAAGAAAACTTGTGTTAGGTTAAGAGAAGCATTAGATGAGGACAGGGAGTTTAATCCTTTTTATGCAATTATGGATAAATTAAAGGAGATGAAGGAAAATGGTGAGTAATGTTTAAAAAGCATCTAGCTATAAATAAATACCTATTCATAGTAACTTTATGTATTTTAATTAATCTCTTAGAATCATGGTATTTTGGTTTAAATTGGCAAGCAGTTACAATTGCAGAGAAAATATGTGATTGGATTACTACAATTCCTTTAATTATAGTTTCATTTTGGTTTTTCTTTACTAATAGTTATATGGAATTTATTAAAGGATATTTTATTATGATTGCTATATTTGTTATATATTTAGTGGCGTATGGGATAGCTTTTATGTAATCAAAGGAAATGTGGGATTTATGGGAGGTGAAAACATTGCTAATAATTTATTATATAGGTCTTATATTTTGTATATTTATGATGTTCAGGAATCTATATACTAATATAAGAATGAGAGAGGGTTCTCATTTAGTATTTAAATATCTAACAAATCTTGATTTTAGTGAGTTTGATGATAAAGTGAATTATTATGATGAAATGAAAATAGGATATGTAAGATATTTATTCTCTTTGCATTTATGGGGAAAGAATTCAGCAATTAAATCTAAGTATATAAAATTGTTAGTAAAGTAAACAATTCAAAATCAAATTTTATTGGCTTGGAGAAAAGGAGTAAATATGAATTATTATTTTACAGCAGATACTCATTTTGGAAGTGAAAGAGTTCTTAAATTTGGTCGCAGACCCTTTGATTCAGTTGAAGAGATGGATAATGCAATGATTAATAATTGGAACAGTGTTGCTACCTCCGAAGATACTGTATATCATCTAGGAGACTTCGGAGATTATGAAACTTCTAAATTATTAAACGGTAAAATAATTTTACTTTGTGGCAACTATGAAATGGATGACTTAGGGATATCTATTGATGATTTTATAAAATCTTTTCCTTATGCAACATTCAGTCAAGATAATATTGATCTAATTAATGCAGGATGCAGAAAACTTGAACAAGATTTTAATTTTCATAGAGTATTTTATAATTGTGGAGAAACATTACCATTCTTAGGTTATAATTGCACTCATAGACCAGAGGATTGTGATAAAAATAAGTTCAATTTGTTTGGTCATGTTCATGGACTATGTAAAGTCAAAAGATATGGATTAAATGTTGGTACTGATTGTCATAATTTTAAACCTGTAGGATTAACCGATATTGAATTTTTCAGAGATGCGATTAATAATGTGTATGATATAAATGTTTTTGAATAGAATACTTGACTTATCTTACTCAATCGTGTATTGTAAATTAAGAAATAAATATTCCATATAGAAGAGGGAGTAAACAAATGAAAAAGTATGATATAGGTTTATTAGTAGGTCGTTTCAATGTATTTCATATAGGTCACAAATCATTATCAGATTTAGCTTTAACCATGTGTGATAGATTATTAATTCTTGTAGGATCTGCCCAAGAAAGTGGAACATTGAGAAATCCATTTAGTGTAGAAACAAGAATTAAAATGATTAAGGAAATTTATCCTAATGATAATGTTATTGTTCGTGGATTGCCGGATTTAACAAATGAAAATGATATTTGTCCAGAATGGGGTTCATATTTACTTAGTAAAGTTCACAATATCATTGGTAATAATCCAAATATAATGATTTATGGAAATGATGAATCTAGGTCTGGGTGGTTTGCTCCAGAAGATATAAAAGACATTATGGAAATAGTTGTTCCTCGTTCTGAAATACCCATATCTGCAACTGAGTTAAGACAATTAATGGTAAGTAATAATAAAGATAAATGGTGTAAATATCATAGTTCAGAATTACATAAATATTTTTATGAATTACGTTTAGAGTTGATAAATTGCCCTGTTTATAAGGAGAAAATAAATGTATGAGTTAGATAAAATTGTAAGGCAAATGCTCGAACAACATACAGGAGGAGAAATATTCTTTGACCATTTAGACAAAGCAATTCAAACAACACCAATAATTAATCAGTTATATGATTTAGTTTTTCAATATCATGATGATGTAAAAATAATTGTTTCTGGAAAGTTCGGCAATTTCTTTTCTAATTGGTTTACTGCAACTTTTAAAACAGATGAAATGATTATTAATGTTAATGGAGGACTAAGGACTGGAGATTTAATTGATAATTTAGATTATCTAAAATCATACATAAAAGATAAGAAATACATATTTTTAGATGATAGTTATTATTCAGGAAAGACACAGAGAGCAGTAAGAAATGAGATTGAACGTCTAGGTGGTAAGTTGATAAACACTTTTGTTATTTATGATGGTAGTGTAAATAAGAGTGATGATGTAAAAAGTTTATACAGATATTATAAATAAGAATGGGAGGTTTGAAGTGGATTTTACATTAGAACAAATACTAAAAATGAAGGAATGTGGTCAATTATTTACTGGTAATCCAGATACACTTAAATCAGAATATCAAACATTAGCAAAGAAATGGCATCCAGATATTCATGGCAAAGAAAAAGATTTTGATAGTGTAATGGCTCATATTAATGTTTTGCATAAACAAGCAATTGAAATATTAGAATCAGGCAATTGGGTCACTCCTAATTTAATTCAATTAAAATGCATAGATGGTAAAACACGAAAAATTAAATTTAAAATATCTTATGATTTTGAACTTGGGAAAACCTATATAGGAGATTCAGTTATTTTATATCTAATACCTAAAGATCATCGAGAGTTTTTTGATAATGCAAAAGAAAGAATTAACAATTTCAATTATGCTAATGACAAAATGCAAATTGAAGCAAGCCGTTATCTTCCCAAAATACTATCAACATTTGAAACAGAAGATAATAAATTAGGAATGGTAATTGAGAAAACATCTGACTTAATATTACTGAAAGATGTTCTTGGTTTTTATAATGGAAAAATTCCAGATAAGCATGTGGCTTGGATTTTAAGCACATTATATAATTTGGTTTGTTATCTTGATTATTCTGGTTCATCACATAATGCAATTTCAATTGATAATTACTTTATATCTCCTAAATTTCATAGTGGGGCATTATTAGGAGGATGGTGGTATTCTGTTCCTCAAGAATCTAAATTAAAAGGATTGCCGTCTTATACTTATTCAATAATGCCGATTAAAATCAAGGACAAGAGGATCGGAAGTATTATTACTGATTTGGAATTGATTAAATCAATTGGCAGAGAAATATTAGGGGATAGAAGTGGAAATAAATTGTTAGATGTTGCTCCTGTTGATATGGTAAATTGGCTCAGAATTTCAACATCTAGCAAAGCATTGGATAATTATTCCAAATGGCAAGAAGTTTTAACACAAAGTTTTGGTAAAAGAAAATTCATTGAAATGAATCTTACTTCTGATATGCTTTACAATTAAGTAAATATAAGTATTATGAGAGGATGTGGTTTATTTGATTGTAGTGAAAAGTATTGTTTAAATTTAATAAAAATAAATTAAAAGAAAGATAGGTGTTTATTTTGGGTGGAGGTAGATGGTCAGATTCAGATTGGAAAAGTTATTCTACGAGTCATGTTACAAGTAAAAGTAGAGTTGAGGATATTTATACTTCAAAATCAATTGTTTCAGATTTAGATCCTAAAAACATTAAAATTCGAGAATCAAGAGATTCAGAAGACAATCCAAATTCTACTGCTTTAATTGTTGGATTAGATGTAACTGGTTCAATGGGCAGTATACTTGATGTAACGGCACGACAAGGACTTAAAGCATTAGCAGAAGGGGTATACAGTCGTAAACCAATTAGCGACCCTCATATGATGTTTATGGGAATTGGAGATGTTGAAGCAGGAGATAAATCACCACTTCAAGTTACTCAATTTGAAGCAGATATTAGAATTGCAGAACAATTGACTAAAATTTACCTTGAAGGTGGCGGAGGAGGAAATAGTTATGAATCCTATGCTTTACCTTGGTATTTTGCAGCTATGCATACTTCAATTGATTGTTTTGAAAAGAGAAATAAAAAAGGTTATATATTTACAATTGGAGATGAGCAACCTACACCATATTTAAGAGGACAGGACATAGAAAGAGTGTTTGGTTATAAACCTCAATTTGATAAAATAAGTGCAGAAGATTTGCTAACAATGGTTAGTCGTCAATATGAAGTTTATCATATTATGGTTGAAGAAGGTAGTCATTTTAGACGTAGTGGAGATAAGGTCGTAAAAGAATGGACTGAATTGTTAGGCCAAAGAGCAATTCGTCTTTCTGATCATAAAAAATTAGGTGAAGTGATTGTGTCAACCATTCAAATTGCCGAAGGAGAATCAGTAGATAAGGTTGTTTCTAGTTGGGATGGTTCAACAAGTGTGGTTGTAGCTAAAGCTATTGAATCATTAAGCAAGAATGTATCTAATTCAAATGGGTTGATAAAGTTTTAATTTATTAGGAGGAAGCAATAATGAAAGAAATTAAGGTAGTTATAGGATCGAATTTCGGAGATGAAGGAAAGGGTTTGTTTACAGATTATTTTTCTTCACAATATAAAGATGGTATTGTTGTTAGATTCAACGGAGGTTCACAGGCATCTCATACAGTGACTACATCAAATGGAAACAGACATGCTTTTAGTCACTTTTGTTCTGGGACTATAGTTGGTCTTCCAAGTTACCTTAGTTCTTTCTTTATTGCTAATCCTATACTTTTTAGAAAAGAATTTGAAACATTAAAAAATTTAGTTAAACCAAAAGTGTATATAAATAAAGATTGTTTAGTAACTATTCCTTATGACATGATGATTAATCAAATTGTAGAAATAAGTAGAGGAAATACAAGGCATGGAAGCTGTGGTCTTGGATTTAACGAAACAATTGAAAGAAATAGAGTTTTTGATTATGGAAAAATATCTGTTGGAAATTTATTTGACAAAAACATAATGGCACACGCTCTTGATAGTATTAGGAAGTATTATATTCCTATGAGATTAAAATCTTTAGGTATAAAGTCAATTCCAAAGATATATCAAGATTTATTAAAAACGGATTTGATTACCAATAATTATCTAGACGATATTGATTTCCTATTAGACAACGTAAATATTATTGATAATAGTGTTCTTAATAAATATGACTCAGTAATATTTGAGGGAGCACAGGGACTTAGACTTGATCAATCTCATAAATATTTTCCTCATGTTACACGTTCTAACACAGGAATAAAAAATGTTGTAAATATATTAGAAGAATCTAAGCTTAAATATGACAATATGGAAATTATTTATGCTACCAGACCATATTTAACAAGACATGGAGTAGGACAATTTCCAAATGAAGTTGAAGGAAAGATTTATCCAAGAATAGAAGATTTGACAAATGTTCCAAATGCTTATCAGGGAATAATTAGATATGGTTTGTTAGATATAAATAACTTATCAGAAGAAATATCTAATGATTTGTTGAATATTAAAAATAAAGGATTTAAATATGATGTAAGTTTAGGAGTATCATGCATGGATCAAATTGATTACAAAATAGATTATATCTTGGATTCTAAGCAATTAAAAACCAGTCAGAGTGAATTTATTGATAATGTTTTAAAAGTAGTTGGAGTCGATAAAGGATATGTAAGTTATGGGCCAACTAGAAATACAATTAAATCAATAATTAAAAAGTAATTAATGATTAATATAAAAGAAAAGAGTACAACAAATGAGCAAATGTATACAATGTGGTAAAAAACTTCAATCTCTTCAGAAAGATTTTTGTGGAAGAATATGTAGAGATGTTTACAATAATGAAAACACCTCTAAACAAGCAGAATTAGATATTTTTAGTGTTAGCATGAAGAAAATTGAAGGTACTAAAAATGATTATGAACAAATATTAAGAATTAATCCTTGTTTAGTAGTTTGTCAGAAAATAAAGTTAAAGAAATTGAGGATATTATTTCTAAAACTGTTGAAGATGTTCAAAGAATTTTGAGGTATTAGCAAAGGAGGAAAATAATATGTCAGCACCTTGTTATAGTTTAATTGAAGCTTATGGGGAAGATGGATATCCCAATGGTTGCGAAAATGATTCTACAGGTAAATTTGAATGCAAGGACTGCATTTCTTGGTGTGGTGGGTATACTTGCCCTAGTAATGATGAAACATATTATTATAGGGTTGATAAGGGATTGTTTATTGGTAATTATAAACCAACTATGACTAGAGATGAAACAATAAAATGGTTTGATGAATACAACAGAAAATATGGGTTTATTATAGATTAGGAGGAATCAAATTATTATGATAAACAATATTCCATGTCCTTATTGTCAAAGTATAGACACAAACATCAAAGAAGTAATTTGGGTGTCTTTTAATAAAGAAAGTGAAGGACTCGTAGAAATTATGCAATATTGTCAAACTTGTAAGAGTGAATATCCTGTATTGACTGAGTTTAAATATGAGGTTATTAGTCAGGATTATCAAGATAAGGAATTGATATTTAAAGATTAGGAGTGATTGCTTATGGATGAAGCTTTTAAAATTCATGCTCATTGGGAAGAAAATGGATTATATTATATTGATACAGATTATGGGCAATTGAGTACAGATAATAAAATTCAGTATGAAAAAGCAATTAAAGATGGTTTCATTGTTATTAAGGTGGATGAATGATTAGGAAATAGGAGGCTTAATTATGAATAATGAGTTAGTAGAATATTTTATTGTAAATTCAGAATTAAATATGTCTGCTGGCAAAGTTGGTGCTCAAATAGGACATGTGGCAACAATAATTGCAGTAGATTATTGTGATCAAGATATTTTTTGGAAATAGTATCAAAAAGATCAGAAAAAAATAATTTTACGTGGTAAACAAAAGGATTTAGAGAAATTAATTGATGCAGGATTTTATTATATTAGAGATAATGGGTGTAATGAAGTAGAAAAAGGATCTTTGACCTGTGTAGGACTTGAACCTATGCTTAAAAGTGAAGCACAGAAATATGTGAAGAGATTACAATTGTATTAAGATTCCCAGAAAAGAATAGTTTCAATTGTATTGTAAAGGAGAAAAGAATGTGTAAATATATGAGGAAATTAGAAAAAATAGATGATTGGGAAAATATTTCCGATGAACAAATAGAACAAATTAAAAGGATTTTTTATGGTGCGTTATGCAATGGACGTTGCCGACCAGAATTTAAGGAGGAAGATATTTAATGAGACAAATCTACCAATGTGATTTCTGCTCAATGTTATTACCAAAAGAAGAAATGGAAATACATGAGAAAGCATGTGATTATAATATAAAAAATAAAACTTGTTTGACTTGTAAGAATGCTAGGATGAGAAATGGTATGTTGCAATATTGTAGGGTTGGAGAACAAATGAATGTGCAACATGGGTTTATAATTAGGACTTATCCGGTAGTTGGTTGTGATAAGTGGGAAATTTGGGAAGCCGAATGATATTAAGGGGATTTGAGGGGAATAGAGTATGAAATTATTAGGTGGTAGAGCAGGATACAATAGTGTAATGTTTGAATCTGAGACTCATATTTCAACAGCAACAAGAAAAGAAAATGATATAATAGTAAACAAAATACTCAAAGATGATAAGGAAACGAAATTAGAGAATTTTCTATATAAAATACCATTTGTAAGAGCATATTGGATTATATTAAAATTAATTTTTACAAAATTTGGTTTGTTATTATTGGCATTAAGTCTTATTTATTCTTATTGTCTATACAATTTTGAACCAAGCAGTTTACAAAACAGTAGATATTATAATTTTATTATATTGCCGATTTCGATGTTGTTATTTAATAAATGTAGTAAAACGAAATATTATCATGGAGCAGAGCATAAAGTAGCAAATGATTATGAGAAAAATGGGAAAGTATCGATTGAAACATCAATGAATCAAAGTTGTGTAAATGATGATTGTGGAACTAATTTGTATATCGGATTAATTATAATTAGTGGATTATTAGTTCCATTAGTTCATTCTGGAGCAATGTTATTAGGATGGGGAATTACATATGAAATAATGAGGTCTGATAATAGGATTGTGATGTGGGTTGTTAAGCCAATTTATTTTGTAGGAAGTTTATTGCAGAAATATGTTTTTACTAGTGAACCTAGTAGAGATCAATTAGAGGTTGCTGTGATGGCATTTAAGGGGTTGGAGGAGGAAAATAAATGTTAGGTAAATATCTTAAAGACCTTGGTATATTAGAGGATAAAACTCCTCAAGGTTGGAATAAAGATGATTCAAGGCAAGAACGATGGATTAAAGAAAGAGAAATATATGGTTTTGATGAAAAAGAAACTTGGTCAATGGACTTCACATTTAAACTATGGTTATATGAAAGATTGTCTATGTATAATGAAATAAATGGTGTTGATACGTCTTTTCATAAATACGAGTTTAAAGGTGAGACAATTGCATTTCAAGAATGTATTGATAGGATGTTAGATGGTTTAAAGATTGAGTTGACTACTGATGAATATAGAAGGACTGATGAGCAGAAAGGGAAAGTAGAGGATATAGCCAATATATTTGCTTTGTGTTTGCCTAGTTTATGGTGGTAGGTGATTGAGGTGTTGTATTTTGTGGTGATGGAAGGATGTGATTGAATGTAGAAATAATTTTATTTGTTGGACAATGAATAAAATACGAGCAGTAGGTAATACTATTACCAAGGAAGTAAATTAAAGGTAAGGTGGTAGTATTATGCAAGTAGTAAATAAAGTTCAACATGACATTAAACGTGGAGATATTTATCTGGTGAATCTAGGTGAAGGAGTGGGGTCTATCCAAGGCGGGTTTATGCGTCCGATGATTGTGGTGGCGAATCCAATGTGCTGTAAATATTCTAGCGTGATTCATGCTGTGCCAACAACAACGAAATCAAAAAAGTATATTCCTACACATGTAGAAATTTCAACAAATACTGGATTAAGGATAGTTTCTGTAGCACTTTGCGAACAAGTGCAACTTTTAAATAAAAGTATACTCGTAGAAAAAATTGGTCATTGTGATAATTACATAATGAGCAAGATTTCAGATGCGTTGAGAATACAATTTGATCTTGGTGAAACTAAAAATAAAGTTGCTTATGCAAATTAAGAAGGAGAGATATAATTAGTATTGGCTATAAGAAAAACGACAGAACAATATAAATTAGAATTAGAAGAAGTAAATAAAATTAACAACACCAATATAAAATTAAAAGAGGGGATTGAGTATGAAGGTGCATTAACGAAAATATGGCATATCTGCTCTTGTGGTAAAGATTGGTTTCCTACACCTAGTAGTATAATATCTTCAAAATCCAAATCATGTGGTTTATGTTGTTCCTTTGCAGAAAAAGGAATTAATGATTTGGGAGAAAATTTTCTTGAAGAATATTGGGATTATAAGACAAACAACGAATTAGGAATTGATCCTTGGGAAATAAGTTATAAGTCAGAAAAAGATGTGTATATATTTTGTAAAAAAGTAGATTATCATGGTAGTTATAAAGTGCGATGTGCTGATTTTAGTACAGGGAGTAGGTGTGGTTATTGTCAAGGATACTATTTAGTACATCCACTAGATAGTTATGGTCAGTTTTTAATAGACTCATTTGGAATTACAGCGTTAGAATTGTATTGGGATTATGATGAAAACACAGTTGATCCTTTTAAAATTACAAAGCAGTCAAATAAAAAGGTATATATAAAATGTCAAGTAAAAGAATATCATGGGAGTTATGGGGTAAGATGTGGAGATTTTGTAAAAGGGGATAGATGTGGATATTGTGGAGGTAAAAAAGTACATCCATTAGATAGTCTAGGGACATTATATCAAGAAGTATTAGGAATATGGTCTGATATAAATAAAAAGTCTCCTTATGAATATATGTCTGGAAGCGACGAAGAAGTTTGGTTTAAATGTGATAATAAGAAGCATGAAGATTACCAAAAGAGAATATATAACGCAGTAAATTGTAATTTTAAATGTCCAACATGTTCACAAGAACAAAAAGAATCTGTTATGGCATCCACATTAAAACAAGTGTTGAGATGGGAATACAGTCATACAGAATGGGAAT
>Ga0209000_1002006_pt1 | contig 11765 bp, 11 predicted proteins | sample RifGroD2_FD_183998 | JGI IMG/M metagenome (GOLD analysis project Ga0209000, IMG submission 183998) | Groundwater microbial communities from Rifle, Colorado, USA - Groundwater D2 (SPAdes) (version 2) | ecosystem: Environmental > Aquatic > Deep subsurface > Groundwater | place: Rifle, Colorado...
GTGTCCATAGGGATGTTCTCCGCAACAGTTGCGGTTAAATATGTAAGTGCCCTTTCGGATAACCAGAAAAACGGCCTGATGTCTTCTGTGAAGTCTACCGACGGGATTATCCTTATTGCGGATACCGTGATTGACGACGATAACAAGAAGAACATCGGTTAATTATTTGACATGCCAGCGCAGCGCTTCCCGACTTTAAACGTAGTGGTTGGGACAAGGTGTGATTTTTCGTGCCGGCATTGTCTGTTTGATAGTAAAACTCGCAGTAAAGACCTTAAAGACCGGGAAATAGCATCGCTTCAGGAGTTGATCCGAAAGCGCGCTCCCCGGTCTTTGTTTTTTGCCGGAGGTGAGCCGTTTCTCTATGTGGCCACCATAAATAAAATCTCTTCCACTCATCCTTGCCCTCAAAAGCTTTCGGTAGGAGTTACTACAAACGGCGGGTTTGCTGAAACGCTTTCCGCTGCAAAGGAAAAGTTAACATCGATAGATCATCTAAGGCATGTCCGGATGTCGTACGATAAGTTCCATTCGGAGTTCGTGCCAATCTCCAATGTTAAAAACATGTTTGCGGCATGTGAGGCGATGCGTCTTTCGTTCCGCGTGATAGTTTCTATAGAATCACCATTGGACATGGGGCTGATTTCCGAGTTGAGGAAGATCGGTGGATTCGGAATAGAGGTGCAACCAGTATTTAATATCGGTCGGGCGCGTAAAAATGCCGTGAGCTTCTCATATCCGGCCTTTGACAGAAGAGTTCTGCGAAAGCACTGTCCGAACAGGAAGCGGATGGCATATGTGTGCGGTAAGGGTTTTTCTATCTGTTGTTCCTATTTGCTCTTTAACGGCGCAAAGGGAATCTATGCACATAAAACCGCGGAAGAGCACATGCGATCTAATTTTTACAGACTTATGAAGACGGCCTCGTTCGGGAAACTGTTGAAAATAGTTGGCAGAACCCCGGAAACTTTGCTTCCCGAGCACTCTTCCGAATGTGCTCTGTGTGACTACCTATTTAAAAGATGCGGACTGGCTGGAGCAGGAGCGACTAATGCTTGAATTCGTTTCTAAAGATGCGAGAACTGTTGTTTACAAGACGGACGACCCACGCGAGCTTTCTGATAAAAAGCTTGCTTCTTTGGATTGGGTGAAAACGGTCCCGCGGCTTAAGGTGCTTCTTCCCGGAAAGCTCCGCGGTGTCCACGAAATCCTTCGGCGCAGCATATCTGCCAAGTACACCGTTAGGGTGGTCTATTCCATGCAGACCAAAGACCTGCAGGTTCCTAAAGTCGTTTGCCCTAAACGTGCTGTGAAACTTGTCGAGTACGCTGACCCTCAGGCCGCTAAGTCTCTTTTTATAAACACGCAAAGTCGGTTTTTCCTAGCGCCATGGTCTGAGCGCATTGACCATGCATATCTGACGTCCTTGGCGGAGTTCTTGAAAAATCTTCTTCCGCAAACCAAGTCTGCCCGGATTGAAATTAACGGGCAGTCGGTAGGCCTTGTCACTGTATATAAGCAAGATGAAGGAACGGATCAGATTGCCTGGATATGGCTCCTCATTGTCGGACCAGGAAAGAAGTACTGCGCATTACCGGATTATTCGCTGGTTGCGCGCGTCCAAAGCTAAAAAAATAGTTTCAGTGGTGCATCCGTTCAACATTCGTTCCAGCAGGTTCTTTGAAGCTCTAGGTTTTTATCCGACTCATATATGGATAGCCAGGTTTGTTTGAAATCAGCGTTATGTGCGGTTTTCGCAGGAGTGCTATCCTGTGTGCCGCTTTATGCCCAAAATGATACTTGGGGTTCTTTCTTGCGCGTGTTGCCAGCAAGGGTCCTTGCTGAAGACGCGGGGATTAACACGTCGCTATACATCTTAAAGCAGACGCATGAGCCGCTGTTCAGAATTGATGATGGTGAAAATTACACCTCAAGGCTGCTTACACGCTGGCAACGTAGTATCGATTCGAGTTCCTATGTGTTTTGTCCGGACACTTCTCTGTCTTTTGTAAATGGGGAGAAATTTAGCCTCCAATTTTTTACGACGTATATTTCAAAGGTGTCCGGCGCCTTCTCTGCTGGGAGGGATATAAGTTCCGATGGGAATTGCGTAAAAGTGAGGTTCGATCGCGGACGTAAGGATTTTTTAAAGTACCTGGCACAATATGAGCAGTCTCCCGCAGTAAAAATTAACGAAAGGGTTGAGGCCGGCCTGGGCCCTTTCGATGTGGCTACTATTTCCGAGTCCGAAATTCGCCTGAATCGGAAAAAGCCAGTCAATAGGGGATACAACGCCATACTGATTCATAGATATTCAGGGAAAGAGGCTGCTGATGCCCCAAACAGGGGAATTTCAGATTTTAATAAAATTCCTGAGGCAGAGGTCCCGGAGTTTGTAAAAAAAGAGTATCTTCATTTTGATGCCGTTACTTTGAAAACTATCGTCTTGGTTATAAACTGGCCGGAGAAAAGTATCCGGGATGTGTTGTATAACTGCATAGATATTGACACCTTCCGAAGAGTGTATTACCCGGCCCAAAATGAATTTGTGAGTATATCTGGCGTCCTCCCTGCAGGAGTACCGGGCGCTATCGCGGGGCGCCCTGCCCAAAAATGTGTAATCCCGGCAGATTTTAAGAAGCCTGGCGTACCGTTGGTGTTCGTGAACCTTAGCAGCACGAATGATACGGGATTGGGGCTTTTTTTCGCGGATTTATACGCGCGAACGGGGATAAAAGTGTCCGTGGAGAAAATTAAAGACAAAGATATAATGCGGGATCTTTTTAAGTTCCCGAGAAAATATAATCTGTCGGTTGTGGCAATGGATGCCGTCAGGCCGGACCATAGCGCTTTTTTTGATTACCTGGTAAAGAAAGACGGTTTTTTTGACGTCCAGATGCCGGAGCTGTCGAAAGTGTATCAGAAATTGCTGGACTCCGGAGATTCTTCTCAAACTGCTGCACTGGGGCGGGAGTTGTCCATTCTTGTGGAGGCAGAACATATAGCTCTGCCGTTGTTACAGGTTCAAAGACGCTTCTATTATCCACGTAAAATTAAAAATCTGATGGCAGGCCGCGGGTTTCTGGAGTATCCGGAGATAGCTGATTTTAGATGGTAAAATCTTTCACTAGGATTTTGGCTTATAACTGGCGGCACTACGCTGTGGCGGTGCTGGTGTTCGTCGCTTTCTGGCAGGCGTTCTCGGCTTTTTCCACAGTGCGGGTGGCCGACGACAAGCTGCTGACCGCTATGCGGCAGAACGCTGCTTACTTTGAGAAAGCCTTTCTCGAAGGCGACGTCTTCGAGACGCAGCGCATAATGTGGCGCATAAAGAACGAGAACGTAAAGCGTATTACTTTCCACCCTGTAGTGTTCGAGGGCAGCAGGTGGATCTTCAAAGAGGCGATAGTCGGCAATCTTTATGACCGGCCGCGCGCGCAGATAACGCATGAAGTGCCGTTTGTTTCCAACGGCGCCGAGCTGGGGCGGCTCGAGTACGTGATAGACCTAGTGGACGTAAATGCCTCCGTGTTCGGCCAGAACTATGTGCTGTTCGCCACTGTGGTGTTCTTCTTCCTGGGGCTGCTGATCATCTCTAACCTGGGCGCGATGAAGACGCTGCTCGCAATCGAGCGCTCGGTGCACGAGATAAACGCCGTGACCGACTCCGGGAGCAGCGATACTATCCGCGAGTCCATCAAAAAACACATAGCCGGTTTGCCGTCCGGCACCATCGGCACGCCGTTCGCGCAGATGACCGGGCGCATGAGCGACGCGCTGGGCAAGGCGGCGCGGCTGGAGAGCGAGTTGGCTATCTCCAAGGCTACTTCCGACCTGGCCGCGCAGGTGGCGCACGATATACGGTCGCCTATGGCGGCGCTGGGTGCGGCGGTGAAGGGCCTGGAGCTGCCGCAAGAGCAGCGCGGCATGATAGACGGGGCGGTGGCGCGCATGCAGGGCATCGCCGACGACCTGCTGGCGCGTTACCGCGCGCCTTCCGCCGGGCCGGCTAAACCTAAAACCTCGGTTCTAGCTCTTGGCAACCTTGTGGAGCAGGTGGTCGCTGAAAAACGGCTGCAGCACAAGGACAAGCCCGGCGTCAGGATAGATTTCGCCTCCGGCACGGAGAAGTTAGAAGCTTCCATAGAACCCACCGAATTTCAGCGCCTGGTCTCCAACCTCATCAATAACTCGGTGGAAGCTTTCAGCGGGGAGGGGACAGTCTCGATCGCCCTGTCCGCCATGGACCATAAGGTGCAGCTGACCGTAAAGGACAACGGCAAAGGCATACCACCGGAGATCCTGGCCAGGCTGGGGCAGAAGGGCGAAACGCACGGCAAAGCCGGCGGCACCGGCCTGGGCGTTTACCACGCCCTCAAAAAGGTGGAAGCCTGGGGCGGCAGCTTCAGGATGGAATCCGAGCCGGGCAAAGGCACCGCCGTTACGCTGGAGCTGCCTGCGGCCGCGGTTAAACCCGCCCCGGCGCGCGCCGTGCTGCTGGACGACGACCTACTGGTGCACATGAACTGGCGGATGGCGGCCAAGGCCGCCGGCGTGGAGTTCAAGGCGTATAAAACCCCCGAAGAGTTCTCCTCCGCCGTAGATGCCCTGCCCAAAGATACGCCGGTCTATATAGATTCCGAACTGGGCGCCGACATAAAGGGCGAAGACACGGCCCAGGCCCTGCATGAGAAAGGTTTTACCGACCTCACCATGGCCACCGGCCACGGTCCAGAAAAATTCTCCCATCTCCCCTGGCTTAAAGTAACCGGCAAAGAGCCGCCCTGGGCTTGACTTGTTTTTGTGCAACCATTAAGGCACCCGCCGCGTAAGACTAATGCGGGGAGCCCCGCCGTCATGGAGGAAAAATGAAAAAGACCATAATGTTTTCAGCGCTGCTCGCGTTAGCCGGGCACGGTTATTGCGCGGAGGGGGACGTTAAAACTTTCCCTGCCAAGGACATAAAAGGGATCTCCGCCACCACTGAAGTGGGGCCGGTCACGGTGGCCGGCGCGCCAGGGGATATAAAGGTAGAGGTCTTCGGGAACCTGCCCGACACCTGCGTGCTTACCATGGGTGTGCGGGACGGCCGGCTGCTGCTGAAGGCCGAGAGCAGCAAAACACTTAAAGTGAAGGGGGCCTTCGGCTTCGGCGGGAAGTGGGTGGATTGCGCCGCTGGTTTTAAAATATCAGCGCCGTCCGGTGTCAATTTAGAGGCCAAGTCCGGCACCGGCAAGATAGGCGTTTCCGGGATAACCGGCACGGTTTCGGTTAAGAGCGGCACCGGCGCCGTCGCCCTGTCGGCCCTGGCCGGCAAGGTTGAGGTGGACAGCGGCACCGGCGAAATTTTCGGCGAACTCTGCGCCAAACAGCTGACCGTCAAAGGCGGCAGCGTGAAGGTGGCCTTGAAGGGGCTTTGCGGGCCTGTGGAAATAGGCACCGGCACAGGCAGCGTGGCCCTGGACTGGCTGAAGGCGCCGGCTTCCGGCACCGCCAGGATAAAGACCGGCACCGCGGATATCACCGTCACCTTCCCGGCCGGGGCAGCTGTCGGCGCCACCCTGAAGAGCGGCACCGGCTCCATAAAGAACGAATTCGCCGGCGACGGCCCTTTCCAGCTGCAGGCCAAATCCGGAACGGGAGATATTTCGGTGTTGAAAGCCAAATAAGGACAGGGACATAAAAAAATACAGCGCCGGGCATCAAAGGACCTATTGCGACATGGGCCCTAGTGCCCTTACGCGTGCAAGGCCCGTGATGTACACTATCAGCGTAGTCTTCCTTGTAATTTGGGGGATTGGCCCCAGAGTATCCACGATCCGACCTTAATCGGATGTATCCAGGGAAAGCAAAAAGTCACTTTGCTTTCCCATTTTTTATCGGCAAATTGGTAAAAAGTCGTAAAAGTGGTAAAATATAAGTGTTAGGGGATAGAAAAGTATGAAAAAATCTCTGCTGAGCATTATACTAGGCGCCATTCTTGGCGGCTTTGCTGTTTTTTCGCTCAACGCTGCATTCCCGGCGTTCTGCTGCGCTTTCACCCAGGGCGGAGACGCCTGCGGCTTAATGGGGGGGAACGAAGGCGCACGCCCCGATCCCGAGCCGGAAGACCCTACGCCCCCTCCTCCTCCTCCGAAGTAATGATCCGGGAAGAATCATGAAAAAACTTTCAATAGCCATCTTTCCCGTAGCGGTGCTCGGCTGCTCCATGCTGCTGGCGGCGCCGGCGCAGTCTGCCGTCTTCGCGCGGTCCGCGGTGTGCGCAGCGTCTGACGACGGCGGCGAAGGGGGCTCCGAGCCCGATGACGACAAGCCTACCGAACCCACGCCTACGCCGCCGGTGAAACCGTCGGCTAACGCCTAGCCCGGTTCATCGGAAAAATGATATCCAGACGTATCGCGCCGCTCTTATGTATGGGAGCGGCGCTCTTCTTTGCCGCCGCCTGCTCCAGGTTCTCCGCCCAGCCGGAGCTGCGGGTGCTCGTGGATTCAGGCGCGCCGGCGGCCGACTACGACCCCGTCTCCCTGAAGCTGACCAGGGATTATTTCTTCTGCGAGAACCTTTTCAGCCCGTTGCTGGGCTACTCCTCGGACAGCGAGCTGGTCTCCGAGCTGGCCGAAAGCTTCCGGTGGAGCGGGGATGAGGCCGTCTTCAGCATGCGGCCGGGGGGAAAGACCGGCTCCGGCGCGCCGCTGGATGCCTATGACGCCGAATTCAGTTTCAAAAGGGCATTCATCCTCGGCGGCACCAGCTACAGCTTCCTGAGCCGCATGCTGTGCGGCGCCGACAAACTCAAGAGCCTAAACGACGCCTGCCCCGGCCTGCGGGTGCGCGACGGCGGCCGCACGCTGGCCATGAAGCTGGGCGCTCCTAAGCCGTACGTCTTCCACCTGCTCGCGAACATAGCCTACGGGGTGGTGCCGCGCAGTTCCGTGGACCCAGCTACGCTGAAGATCCGCGACTACCGCGCCACCTCCGGCCCGTATTACGTCGATGCCGACCTGGGCGGCGGGAACATGCTGCTGAAGGCCAACCCGGCCCACCACCGCTGCGCGCCGGATATGCCGCGGCGGGTAAGGATAGTAGGCAGCCCGGACTACAAGACCAACGACGAGCTGCTGGCCATGCTGTCTTCGGGCAAGGTGGACTACGTGATGATGGGCGTGGTGCTGAAGCCCGAGTCCAAGGCGGAGTTCGCCGCGCGGCACGGCGGCTACAACATCCATTTCAGCAGGCCGCTCCGGATGATCTACATCATCTTCAACGAGAGCGGCATGAAGCGGCTAACCCGGGAGGAGAGGTTCTTCATAGCAAAGAAACTGCGCGAGCTCTACCCGCGCCGCCGCCCGATGACGGAGACGCCGGACCAGCTCTTCGCCATGGAGGGATCGCTTTCCAAGAGGCAGCTCGAAGAGGTAGCCTCGCTGATAAAGGGGCGGCGCGAGCTGGTGATAAAGAAACGCGTGGAGGGGAAACGCCTTTTCAGTTATTTCTGGCTGGACCTGGAAGACATAGCGAAGTGGCTGCCTGGCGCTGTCTACGCCGACCAGAAGCCTAATTCGGAGCGCAAGAACCCCCCGCCGCTGGATATTTTCCTCGCCGGCGGCGACATAGGCTACCAGGACGACGTAGGGCTGGTGCTTTACTACCTTGAGCAGCAGATCTTCGGCCTGGGGCCGGCGGAGACGGAGAAGTGGCTGGCTGCCTACCTGGCCGAACCCGCCAAAGAGGCGCGCATGGAGCTGCTGCGCGAGCTGCAGTACCGCACGCTGCGCGACGCCCGCACGCTGCCGGTGGGGCTGCTGCCCTATGCCTCGCTGGCGCGCAAGCCCTGGAAGTTCAACTACCCGGCGGCACTGGCCGGAGACCATTTGTGGCGGCTCAGGAGGAATTAGATGGACCCGGAGATCAAGGAATCCGTAAGGAAGCTGTTCAGGAAATTCATGCTGCTGCACGTAGTGCTGCTGGCCGCGGCGGTGGGGTTGTCCATACTGTTTACCGGCTACTTTAAGGAGCGCCTGGGCCGGCAGCTGGCCACGGCCTCGCGCGACGCGCTGCTTACCGGCGACGCGCGCCGCGTCATAAACATCATGCCATCCTCCATGTCGCGCGACTTCTCCGGCATGTCCTGGCGGCCGTCGGGAGGGGAACCTGGCTTCAGCGTGCCTTCCGAGGCCGAACACTCGTCGCTGACGCTGTACTCCAGGGCGCGCGTCCGCCTTTTTTTCGACGAGTCCGGGGCGGTACCGTTGGGCGAGATGCTGTTCTACTATCCGCGCTGGACCCCGGTGCTCTGGGGCGTGCTGGCGTGGTTCGCTATTTTTCTGGCCTCGCTGCCGGTAGCCCTGCGCGAGCGGCGCAGGCTGATTAAGGATTACAACCTGCTGCTGGAGCTGCGCGTGAAGGAATCCTACGGGGCGCTGGCCGCACAGGTGGCGCACGACATAAGGTCGCCGCTGGCGGCCCTGGACTCGGCGCTCCGCGATTTCTCGGACCTGCCCGGCGAGCGGCGGGAGCTGGCCCGCGGCGCCATGGGACGCATTGGCGAGATCGCCAGAGACCTCCTGGACAGCTACCGGACGCCGGGGCAGGCCGCCCCCGCGAAGGAAGAGGCCGTCGCCTGCGACCTTAAGGCGCTGGCCGCCCCGGTGCTGGCGGAAAAGCGCGCGCTGTACGCCGGCCGCCGCGGAGTGTCGATAGAATTCTCCGCCGAGGACGGGGCCAGGGCCGCGGTGTGCCCGGCCGAGTTCCGGCGCCTGGTTTCCAACCTGGTCAACAACGCCGTGGAGGCCTTCGAGGCGGGCGGCCGCGTGGACGTTTCCTTGTCGCACACGGACGGCAAGGTGGTGCTGACGGTGGGCGACAACGGCAAGGGTATACCCGCCGAGATCCTGGCCCGGCTGGGGCGCAAGGGTGAGACCCACGGCAAGTCCGGCGGTACCGGCCTCGGCCTCTATCACGCGCGCAGCAGCGCCGAGTCCTGGGGCGGCAGCCTGGAGATAGATTCCAAGCCCGGCGCGGGGACAGCGGTGCGAGTGGTCCTGCCGGCCATCGCCACGGCCGCCGCCCCTAAGAGGGCGGTGCTGATAGACGACGACGCCCTGGTGCGCATCAACTGGAAGACCTCTGCCAGGAGCAAAGGTGTGGATCTGGCCGTTTTCAGCTCGCCGGCGGAATTCCTTTCCGGGGCCGGCGGTTTTCCCCGGGACATCCCTGTCTACCTGGACTCCAGCCTTGGGGACGGCGTGAAAGGCGAGGATATCGCCGTCGTTCTCAAAGAAAAAGGCTTTGCCGATATCACGCTGGAGACAGGCTATGACCCGGCCCGCTTCGCCGCGCTCGGCTGGCTCAAGGTCTCCGGCAAAGAGCCGCCCTGGGCTTAGCGGGGCCTACGGTCCTGGTAGGTCTTATAGCCCTGTCGCGGTTTCTCCGCTTGTTGTAACATATAGATATTGCAAGGGGAATCCGCTAAATGAAAAAAGTAATTCTGGCCGCTCTCGCGGCGATGTTAACTTCGGTTTTTTCGGTCAGCGCTTTTGCCGGCGCGGTACTTTCCGGCGACGCTTCTAACATAGTCCAAGACGACACGCTTTCCGGCGGCAAGGACGACGACACCTGCCCTATTATCCCGGAGCCTATGCCCCCGGATCCCGATGAGTCCCCGATTCCTGTGGAACCGGATCCGCCGGCCGTAAACCCCGCGCCAGCGCAGCCGGCCGCTCCCGCCGAACCCGCCCAGCCCGCGGAACCGGCGACCCCTCCGGCCGCGCCTGCCGAGCCCGCCCCCGCGCCGGCAGCCCCGGCTGACCCCCCCGCCGAGGGAACCGGCAACTAGGCTTTCAGCCGGCGACAAAGCCGCCCGCAAGGGCGGCTTTTTTGTTTAAAGAGCGGCACCGGCTCTATAAAGAACGAATTCAGCGGCGCCGGCCCTTTTCAGCTGCAGGCCAAATCCGGAACGGGCGACATCTCCGTGCTGAAAGCGAAATAGTTCCGCGGGTATAAAAAAATACGGCGCCGGGTGTTAACCGGCGCCGCATTTTTTTATTTTACTGGCTTACTTCTTGGCGCAAAGGTTCAGCGTGGTGACGGCGAACACCTTGGCGTCGCCCATCATGTGGTCTATCACGCAGGACTCGTTGGGCATATGCGCCGTCTCGTTGAGGCGGGAGTACACCACCACCGGCAGGTGCAGGCGCCGGAAGAAAGCCGCCACCGTGCCGCCGCCTATGCCGTAGGCCTTGGGCTCCACGTTGAGTATTTCCTTGATGGCTTTCTTGAGCTCCACCACTATGTCGGCGTTGGGGTCGGTGGGGGGCGCGGCCTGCGCTTCCTGCTGCGGCTCGAAGGAGATCTTAACGCCGTGCTTGGCCTCCACTTCGTCGGCCAGGCGGCGCATCTCGGCCTTCACCTCGGTGAGCTGGTACACCGGCATCACGCGGCAGTCCATATAGAACACGTCCTCGCCGGGGAGGGTGTTCACGTTAGGCACGTTGGCCTCTTTCTTGGTGGGCTCGAAGGTGCTGATTGGCGGCTCGTACAGGGTGTCCTTGTGGGGGAACTTCTCGTAGAGCGAAGCGTACTTCACCACCAGCTCGCTGGCGGCCTTGAAGGCGTTGATGCCCAGGGACGGGCGGCTTGCGTGGCACTGCTTGCCTTTCGTTATCACCTTCATCCACATGATGGACTTCTCGGCCACCTCTATCAGCGAGCCGTCCTCGCAGCCGGAGTCGGGCACGAAGAACATGTCCTCTTTGCCGAAGATGTCGGGCCGGTTGTCGGAAATATAGTCGGCGCCGAAGCCGCTGCCGGTCTCCTCGTCGGCGCAGAACAGCAGCGCTATGTCGTATTCGGGCCGGTAGTTAAGCTCCAACATGGCTTTCACCACCATGATGCTAGACACTATGGCCTGCTGATTGTCTTCCACGCCGCGGCCTATCAGGTTGCGGCCCTGCACCTGCATCGTATAGGGGTCGCTTTTCCACAGCTTGGCCTCGCCGGGGGGGACGATGTCGAGGTGGGCCATGAACCAGATGGTCTTCTTCGAGCTCTTGCCCTTGTAGCGGGCTATCACGTTGGGGCGGATGCCGTTCTTGGCTTCCTTCTGGGGGGCGTTGATCCATTCTATGGAGTCGAACTTCAGCTTCTTCAGCTCGCCTTCCAGCCACTTGGCCTTGTCGTATTCGCCGGTGCCGCCGGAGGACGGGGCCAGCGCCGGTATGGCGGTGAGGCCGCGCTGCAGCTCTATGGCGTAGTTCTCGTAGGATTCTATTTTTTTGAGGATCTGGTCTTTCATGGAATTCTCCTGTGGAAGATAATTAAAGTATACCTAATTCCGCGGCGGCCCGGTTCGGTGCGCGCGCCGTTTCGGTGGCGGCGGGTTGATTTTCGGGGAAAATAAGTATAATTACTGCGTTAGCACTATAACGAGGGGATGATAATAATGAGAATAATCGCAATATTCGCAATGCTGGCCGTAGCGCTGCCGCTCAAGGCGCTGTGCCAGGATAACCCGGCCTTTACCAAGGCCGAGCTCGCGGCCGCCCAGGCGGACCCGCTGCGCTTCACGCTGGACCCGGAGTCCGTAACCGTGGAGCTGGTGTCGGCGCAGGCGCCGGTCTGGCAGGAGAAGGGCGTGGTCGGCAGCATAGTCACCATCATCAATATCGCCAACAAGATCTGGGGCATCATAAAAGACAACGCCCCGGTGGCCGAAGTTGAGACCAAGTACGCGGCCGCCGTGCCCGAGGGCGCCACCTCGCCCAAC
>Ga0209000_1002014_pt1 | contig 11740 bp, 9 predicted proteins | sample RifGroD2_FD_183998 | JGI IMG/M metagenome (GOLD analysis project Ga0209000, IMG submission 183998) | Groundwater microbial communities from Rifle, Colorado, USA - Groundwater D2 (SPAdes) (version 2) | ecosystem: Environmental > Aquatic > Deep subsurface > Groundwater | place: Rifle, Colorado...
CTTTTCCGGTGTCCACAATTTACTCGGATAACCTGCCCCTATATGAAATCCGATAAAATTTTCATTTTTACCGCTATATTTTCCAATAAAAGTAGCCGTAAATTTCCTTTCAGCTTCTGAAATAGCTACCTTCATCCTTTTATCAGTATCTGAAGCCCTCGTAATGTATTTGTGAGTAAGACCATTGACTTTAATTGCATTTAAAAACTGCTCTACCTGATGAATATTTTCTATAGGGGTAATAGGGTGGGTCAAAAGAAAACCGCCCCCTCCATTATTAAAGCCCACTCTAACAGGTATTCGCAGTAATGAACCCATAAGAATTCCCATAAAATCGCCGCGGAATGAGTAAAATATATCAAACCTTCTTTTTCGTAACTCCTTTATAAAGTCCAATGTTTTTTTTATGTTAAATTTTTTATCTGTATTTCTATTAAACCAATAGGCATCGTATACCAGTATTTCACTGATATCTGGATTGTCTTTTAAAATATCCTTGCTCCATGAACCGACTACAACTGTTAGAGATGCATCCGGATATCTTGATTTCAATGCCTTGAGGGCAGGGGTAGTCATAAGGACATCACCTATATGGTCTAATTTAAATACCAATATTTTTTTAACAGATTGCGGGATATTTTGGGGTTTTTTGAAAAACCTGATAACGGTTAGAAGAGAATAACCAATTAAATCAACAAGAAAGATGTTAATCAGCATCCATCTTTTTTTGTATATATACTTTATATGTTTCATTTTTTATATTCTTTGAAAATGCAGCAATTAAGGGATAATTTAAACTTTATCATATAAAACCACTATCATCAAGGAGTAAGTCAACTCACTGGTTTTATGGGACTTAATACAAATATGCCTTGACATTTTTGCAACAGGTTGTTATATTTATTAATTGAGGATTACAGAGAATATCTCTTATCTTTTAAAAATATAATGCCTTCTTTGATTTAAAAATCAATTAAAAATTATATTGGAGGTTACATGAAGATAGGAAGGGGGGATAAACCTGTATGCCGGGGATTAAGGTCAAGGAAAACGAGTCCTTTGAGAATGTCTTAAGGAGATTTAAGAAACAGTGTGAAAAGGCAGGCATTTTATCTGAGATTAAAAAAAGAGAGTATTACGAAAAACCCAGTATAAGAAGGAAAAAGAAGATGATAGAGGCAAGAAAGAAGTTAGGACGATTTGGTGCGAGGTATTACTAAAAAGGAGTGTTATGCATCTTAAAGAGAGGCTGATGGAGGACATGAAGGATTCCATGAAGAAGGGGGAACAGATCAGGCTTTCTGCAATCAGAATGGTTAGGGCTGGTATAAAAAATAAAGAGATAGAACTCGGCAGGGAGCTTAAAGATGAGGATGTGGTGGGTGTTATTACCTCTGCAATAAAACAGAGGAAGGATTCTTATACCCAGTTCCTGAATGCTAACAGAATGGACCTTGCTGAGAAAGAGAAGAAGGAGATAGAGGTACTTTCAATATATTTACCTGAACAGATGGGTGAAGACGAGATAAAAAAGAGGATAAAGGAAATTATTTCAGAGACAGGAGCGACTACATCTAAGGATATTGGAAGGGTAATGAAGATTTTAATGCCAGAAATGAAAGGTAAGGCAGATGGAAATTTAGTCAATAAGATTGCAAGAGAGATGCTGCCTTAATCTTGATATTCCTTTTCAAAGTGCAGAAAGATTTTTAACAATTATCTTCTCATTATTTTAGTGAAGCCTTTCAATATTATACTGCCTTTAATGAAAGCTATACAGCCATGCAATAGCAATGTGCCATGTTTTTCCTATTTAAGCATATTTATGGAGGGTGACAGTGGGCGGTTACATCCCTGACGAATTGGTGGAAGAGATAAGGGATCGCAGTGATATAGTTGAGGTAATATCGGACCGCGTCCTATTAAAAAAGAGCGGAGCCAATTATAAGGGGCTTTGTCCTTTTCATTCTGAAAAGACTCCTTCATTTACTGTAAGTCCTGCAAAGCAGATATTTCACTGTTTTGGATGTAATGAGGGGGGCAATGTATATCAATTTGTAATGAAGATAGAAAACCTCTCCTTTCCTGATTCGGTCTTATTACTTGCAAGGAGGTATGGCATCAATATAGTGGAGCAAAAGGTAAAGGGTGTAAACAGCAGTCAAAAAAATACTCTCTATGATGTAAATGCCATGGCCGCTGAGTTCTTCCAGAGACAGTTGTCGGAGTTGCCTCAGGGGAAGACAGCGAGGGAATATTTAAGAAAAAGAGGGATAACCGAAAATATTATTGAATCTTTTAAAATAGGGTATGCATCCCCTTCATGGGATGGAGTTCATCAATTTTTAAAGAAAAAAGGGATTTCTGCTGACATTCAGAACAGTGCAGGGCTGATAAAAGAAAGGGAAAACGGCGGCGGATATGTTGACAGGTTCAGGGAAAGGATTATATTCCCAATATCGGATTCAGAAGGGAGGATTGTCGGTTTTGGCGGGAGGGTATTAAACGATACAGATTCAAGGCCAAAATACTTAAATTCACCTGAAACTCTTGTTTATAAAAAAGGGAATATACTTTACGGCCTCCATATTACAAAGGATTTGATAAGGAAGAGTAAAGATGCATTTTTAGTGGAGGGTTATTTTGACCTTATAACCGCATATCAGCATGGTATAAAGAATGTCATTGCCACATCAGGGACGGCGCTTACGGAAGACCATGCGAGGCTTTTAAGAAGATATACTGAAACCGTTACACTTGTTTTTGACGGGGATGAGGCGGGGAGGAATGCGTCTAACAGGGGCGGAATAGTTCTTCTGAACGGAGGGGTTAAGGTTAAGGTAATTCCGCTTCCTCAAGGAAATGACCCTGACAGTTTTATAAGGGAAAAAAAGGGAGATGGTTTTTTTAATATTTCCAAAGGTTCAAAGCCCTTTATGGAATATATAATAAATAAGGAATCAGCTGAATCGGATTTGAAAAGTATAGATGGGAGGGTAAAGTGTATTAATGCTGTTATTCCATTTCTATCACTAATGAATAACTCTGTAGAAAAGAGTATGTATATCTCATCACTCGCTGAAAAGACAGGGGTTTCTGAAAAGGCGATAATGGATGAGATGAGTAAAAATAAGGTTAAGGATAAGGCTAAGGTCAAGGAAGTATTAACCTCAACCTCAACCTCATCCTCTAATAAGGCTGAAAGAATACTTGTCCAGTTGATGCTTTTGGATAATAAAAATATAGAGAAGATTAAGAAGCATATTTCAGTTGATGACTTTAAGGATAATGATATGGCAAAGATATCATCTCTCCTATTTACTCTTTCTGAGAGTAATGATAATATAGCCATTTCTCATATAATGGATAAGCTGTCAGAAGACAAGTTAAAGAAGCTAATATCTGAAATGGTGTTTGAAGATATAGAGTATCAGGATGTGGATAAAAATATATCAGACTGCATAAGATATATAAAGAAAAACAGGATAGATATAAAGGAACTTGTAAATCGGTTAAAAACTGCAGTATCCGAAGGAAATCATCAACAGTTTAAAGAGCTGCAGGGGCAGATTTTGAAAATAAAACAGAATGCAGTAATACATGATGCATAGTATGTGATACATAGCGTAAAATGAATTTAATTTTGCATATTGTATCTAAGATATATGCATAGCTTGGAGGAAAAACGAATTATGGGAAGAAGACCAAAGATGACGGAGGTAAATCGTCTTATCTCAATGGGAAAGGAGAAAGGGTATCTTACCTATGAAGAGGTTAATGATGTGCTCCCTCCGGACATTGTATCGGCAGAACAGATTGATGACATAATGATGCTTTTTGGCGAGATGGATATAGAGCTTGTTGAAACAGGGCAGAAGAGCCAGAAGGTTACACTGGCAAATGAAGAAAAGGAGAGGATAGAGGAGGAGTTTAAATTTGAAGAGGAGGCATTGATCTCCTCCGATGACCCTGTGAGGTTATATCTTAAAGAGATGGGGACTGTGCCTCTGCTTACAAGAGAGGGCGAGGTGGAGATTGCCAAGAGGATTGAAGAGGGGCAGAATGAGGTTATCCATGCAGTTGTAAACTGCCCTATCACAATAAGGGAGATAGCCTCTCTCGGCGAGAGACTGAAGGGGGGGAAGATACAGGTTCAGGAGGTTGTTAATTGGGGTGATGTGGATGAGGCGGATGGGAGCAGGATAAGGGAGGAGACAAAGAGGGTATTGAAACTGATCAAGGAGTTAAAGAGTGCAAGCAACAAGTTGAACAGCCTTAAGGCAAAGCTTAAGGGCAAACTGAATGATAAAAAAAGGGGAAAGCTGTTAGAGAATGAGAAGATAGCGAAAGGTCATATAGCAAAAATTATAAAAGATATAAATCTTGACCAGGCTCAGATGGACAGGATAATACAGAAGATAGCAGGTTTTGTGGAGAGGATACAGGAGACTGAGGATGTAATATTGAAGCATTTTAAGGAGCTAAAGATAACCCTTGAAGACTACAAGGTCCTTTTAAAAAATATGAAGAAGGGCGGTAATCTGATCAAATTGGGGAATGGAAGGGGCATACCCAAAAAGGTTATTCTGGAATTGGGAAAGAATGTAAAAGGCATAAACAGGAAGATACAGAGGATAGAACATGAAGCCGGGATGACGAGAAATGAACTCGTTGAGACGGTTAAGGCGATAGAGAGGGGGATGACAAAGGATAAGCTGGCAAAGAGGGAGTTGGCTGAGGCAAATTTAAGACTGGTTGTCAGTATTGCAAAGAAATATACAAATAGGGGGCTTCAATTCCTTGACCTTATTCAGGAGGGGAATATAGGACTGATGAAGGCTGTGGATAAGTTTGAGTATCGCAGGGGATATAAGTTCAGCACCTATGCCACATGGTGGATAAGACAGGCTATTACCAGGGCGATTGCAGACCAGGCGAGGACAATTCGTATCCCTGTCCATATGATTGAGACTATAAACAAACTGATAAGGACATCAAGGCAGCTTGTTCAGGAGATAGGCAGAGAACCTACATCAGAAGAGATTGCAGAGAGGATGACTCTCCCGGTAGAGAAGGTGAGGAAGGTTTTGAAGATTGCAAAAGAGCCTATATCCTTAGAGACACCTATCGGTGAAGAGGAAGACAGCCATCTTGGTGATTTCATAGAGGATAAAAAGGTCATTTCTCCTATAGAATCGGTAGTGAAGATGAACCTGAAGGAGCAGACACTAAAGGTTCTTCAGACACTTGCCTCAAGGGAAGAGAAGGTCTTAAGAAAGAGGTTTGGAATAGGTGTGGACAGCGAGCATACACTTGAAGAGGTAGGACAGGATTTTGATGTCACAAGGGAGAGGATAAGACAGATAGAGTCAAAGGCTTTAAGAAAGCTTAGACATCCCAGCAGGAGTAAATTGCTGAAGAGTTTTATTGAAGGGTAAAATTACAATTATCATGGGGCCCATAGCTCAGCTGGAAGAGCTACCGGCTCATAACCGGTAGGTCCCTGGTTCGAACCCAGGTGGGCCCATTATAAAAACAAAGATTCAATCAGCCCCAGATCACGGAGAAATAAAGAGATTGAAAATTGACGATTAAAAAAATCTCCTTCAATCTTCAATAGTCAATAGTCAATTTTTTCCCTCTGTGAACTCTGTGGCAAATCTCTATGCCGATGTAGCTCAGGGGTAGAGCAGCTGATTCGTAATCAGCAGGTCATGGGTTCAATTCCCATCATCGGCTCCAATGAAGAAAAAAATCTAATTTTCTTAGGAAATCAGGAATACAGGAATATTTTTTTCATGCCTTCCTGAATTCCTTAGGGTTTTTATAATTTCCTATACATAAATAAACTTATAATGGGAAAAGCAAGAGACCTCTCCATCATAATTGTCAGCTATAATGCCAAAGAACATCTAAGGAACTGCCTAAACTCAGTCTATTCAAATTGTCATATATCGGATTTTGAAACAATTGTTGTGGACAATAGCTCTGTTGACGGAAGTCCTGACATGATAAGGACAGAGTTTCCTCATGTTAGATTGATAGAGAATAAAGAAAATATGGGCTTTGCCAAGGCAAACAATATTGCAATAAGGGAGAGTTCAGGTAAATATATACTGCTTTTGAATAATGATACTATACTTATGCCCGATTCTCTTGATATTATGACAATAATAATGGACAATTCTCCTGATACAGGTGTCCTTGGATGCCAGCTGGTCAACAGAGATGAGAGTCTTCAGGAATCGTTCAACCGTGTGCCTGATATCTTTACAGAGTTTATAAGGAAGAGCATATATAATCAGAGTATAGTGAGTATGAATAATGTCTTTGGAAAGTATCTCTACAAAAAATATCAGAAAGAGCAGGATGTGGATTGGGTGACAGGCTCATGTATGATGATAAGAAAGAAGGTTTTAGAAGATGTAGGGCTTCTTGATGAGAATTTTTTCATGTATTTTGAGGATGTTGACCTGTGCTGCAGGATAAGAAAGAACGGCTGGAAGATAAAATATACCCCAGTGGCAAAGGTGGTTCATATAGGCGGCAGGAGCGCCCAATCAAATGTTACTAAGGCTTTTATAGAATACAGGATGAGCCAGCTTTATTTTTATAAGAAGTATCATGGCACACTTAATCTGCAAATCCTTAAGATTTACCTCTTACTAAAACTTCTTTACAATACAAATATATATTTCTGGCGATTTGTATTCAAAAAAGAGAAAAAGAAAGAGGCAATGGAAGATATCAATTTCATGGGCAGGCTTTTTGGTATGGTTTTAAGATATAGTTAAACCCAGGTTATGTAGTAACCACAGATGGACACAGATAATCGCAGATAAAAACAGATTTAAAGTTTATAAAGTTACTTTCAAACTTTCTACTTTCTGAACTTACAACTTTAATTATTATCTGTGTGAATCTGCGTTATCTGCGGTTTCATGCATTTTTTGGTTAAAAGTTTTATTTAATATCTTTATAAATGCTGCAAAGCCTCTCTGTGATGGAACTCCATGTAAAATTTTGAAGCACCCGGTTCCTACCCATTTTCCCTAATTTTTCACGCAAATCAGAATTTGATGCCAGTTCTTCCAAGATTTTTGACAGGGCAGATATATTGCCCTCTTTAAAAATAAATCCTGCCTCACCAATTATATTTGGAATTTCCCCCGATGAAGAGCCTACTACCGCAGTTCCACAAGCCATCGCCTCTATTAAAACCCTTCCGAACTGTTCTTTCCATTTAGCAGTTGTTATTGATGGTAAAACAAGAACATCTATTTTGGAATATAGAATCGGCAGATGATAGTTTGGCACGGCATCAATGAAAACAGTTTTTTCTTTAATTCCTAACTCAACTGCGAGGCTCTCAAATCTTTTTCCCTCGCCGTTTCCAATTATCAAAAGCTCAAAGCCTGAAGAGTGTTTTAATAAATATGATGCGGCCTCAAGTAATAATGACAGTCCTTTTTCAGGTGCCAGCCTGCCTACATAACCTATTCGGATTTTGTCCCTTTTATTTAAAAAAGGATAATTAGCAAGAAAGCTTTCAGTCTTTTTAAAGAGGTCTTCATCAAGCCCTACAGGAAGCTGTTTTATTGTTCCAGAATAACCCTTACTTCTCCAGACCGATTCTCCCTCTTTTGGTATTGAGATTAGTAGATTAGTATTATTTAAAACAAATCTCTCAATAAGTGAAAACGGGAATCTCTGAGGAATAATCATATTTTCAAAGCTCTGAACTATAATTTTTGAACGAGGCGAAGCTATTTTGGCTAAGGTTGCCATCTGGAAACATGCTAAAGAATAAGGCTCTTCAAAGATATGGACTATATCAGGCTTAAATTTACGGAATATTTGGCATAAAAAATTTACCTGCGGGTAAAAGAAGCCCTTAATTCTATTACGGAATATGACAGGGAATGAAAAGAGACTGTATCCGTCTTCTTTTAAATTATCAACCCCTTGTAACCTTCCTCCCTCAGTCCATACCTTTGGACAGATTACTGTAAGCTCATATCCCTTTTTTACTATTTCCTTAAAGAGCTTACGATATTCAGGTTCAACTGCTGCATGCCATGTAAAAAGTATCCTCATCTCAGGCTCTCAAAAACTTTTAGTGTTTCTCCTGCCGTATTTTCCCAAGAAAATCTCTTTGCCTGCTCTAATCCTGCATTACGAAGCCTGTTTCTGTATTCAGTGTCTGTTAGCACCTGATTTATTGCATTAGCTATCTCCTCCTCATTATTAGGATTGACCAATATCCCGGCATCTCCCACAACCTCAGGCATAGCTGAACAGTTTGATGTGATTACAGGACAGCCGCATGCCATCGCCTCTAAAATAGGCAAGCCGAATCCTTCATGAAGAGAGGGGAAGACCAATGCATCAGCACTGCCGAGAAGGATGGGCATATCTTCAGTAGAGATATAACCGGTTAAAATTATATCCTTTTCAAGATTTAGGGACTTTATCAGGCTGACAATTTCATCATATGCCTCCCCTCTTTTTCCCGTGATGACCAGTTGATGTTTAATTACCCCTTTTGATTTACAGATGTAAAATGCCTTAATGAGCCTTGGTAAATTTTTCCTGTACCATAGGAGACTACTGGTATTAATAATATAATTACTCTTTATGCCGTATTTTTCTTTAACTTTACTAATTAAGTTTTCATCGTTACAGGGCTTATATAATTCTTCGTTATAACCTAACGGAGTTACAATAATATTGTCAGGGTTTATATTGCATTTTTCAATAATGTCTCTCTTGGTTGATTCTGAGATGGCAATAATTTTATCAGCAGCCTTGAGTGCATATTTAACTGCCATCCAGAAATGGACTTTTCCACTTATTGATATACGATTGCTGAAGATTAAACCCATAAGGTCATAGCATACAACAACTGTCTTTGGTCTTTTTAGAAAAGGAACCATTTCCTTCGGGATAAAGAGAAGGTCGTATTTATCATCTATAAATTCAAATGGCAAGCGAAGATATGACCAGAACTTGGGAAAGGAGAGTATTCTTTCTCTAAAGTTATCGGCTCCTATTTTATGGATAAAGGGTTCATTTGAGTAAAGCACATACTCATTTTTTCTGTCTATTTTTGAAAGGGATTTTAGCAGGTTGTAGGTATATATACCTATTCCGGTAAGCTTATCCTCACTAAGTACCTTTGCATGAACAGCTATTCTCATTTTAACCTCGCCAGACAGTAAAGCCCTGTCCCCTGAAGTTTAAGAAGGCTTAAAATTGGTGCAAGCGGTATTGTAACAAGTTTAAGGGTTGTATCCTTTATTTTCATCAAGGTTGCAGCCCTATGGATAATAGCCTGGTCATTATGGGTTTTACCTTTCAGAACCAGCTTATGGGCGATACGAAATCTTATTTTTGTCTTTATATACCCTATCAAGTCATCAGTGGTTAATTTTTTTGTAGTCACCTTAATTATCTCAAATCCCCTTTTCTCAAGGAAAGAACTGATGGAAGAGGCATTCCAGCGTGTCAGATGATTCGGAGGATAATCCCCATCGCCCAATGGGTCTAAAAATCTCTCCCGATTAGGAACGCTTAGGGCAATGTGACCTCCGGGTTTAAGCCCTGTCTTTATCGAATTTATAAAATTACCTGGGTTGTCCATATGCTCCAGAACCTCAAAAAAAGTAATTACATCAAATTTTTTATCTTGGTATGAGGTAATTAATTCTTCCAATGTTAGGGGAAAGACATCATTCAGACCAAAATGTTCACGAGCAATTTTTATATTTTCTCTGTCAAAATCAATCCCTACAACTTTATAACCAAGCCTTTGTGCCTCCTTCATAAAAACTCCATTTCCGCATCCTACATCCAATAGGCTGTCACCAAATACCTTCCCATCATGGATGAATTGGTCATGATGCCATGATATGGTTGTATCGCATAGTGTCTTTCCTAATATATACAGTTCAGATTCTTCATACCATTCAGAGCCGGGGTTTTTCATTGGATGTGAAAATACAACATCACATTTGCGGCAATGATAAAGTTTATACTCTTTCCATGTTTCTATAAGATTAAAAACATCTTCCTTTTCACAAACAGGGCACTGCATTATAATTTTCCTTTATAAGTATTAAAAGAGGTTATCACCGTCGCCTTTACGAGTGAACCAACTAAAAATATTCCCCATCCAATGAAAGGTATTACCATATTTCCCATTACAGTTGAATACCACGATATGAACATGATTCCTCCACCGATTATAAATGATAATGTTACTGTTTTATAATCAAGTTTTCCACAGTACTTATTATATCCATATATGAAAAGATACCCTGATGACATTGCTATGAGATGGGTAACCGGGACTGATAGAGCATCCAAAGGAGATGCGAGAATGGCCATTGAAATCCAGTAAATTACCGCATGAAGAATATTTTGTTTTAAGACAATATCAACGTGTCCTTTTGAGATTAGGGCTGAAAGGATGATGGAAAATAGAGCAGAGGCTGTTACTGGAAGTGCCGCTATTAATATAACGTTCTCCATCCCGCTCCATTTGTATCCATATATAACAGGAACCCACCATGGAGATAGAGAAGCTATCCCCATAGTCAGAGGTATATAAATAAAGGAGAGCAGCTGTAATGCCTTATGAACAGCATTATTAAATAGTTCCTTTTCATTCTGAAGTCTGGAAAATGCAGTCAGACTGACCCTTTGAAAGATAGTGGCAATGATCATAGTATATCCTAATACGGTATATGCCAACTGAGCCATACCGAGAGCCTTTACACCTGCTATAGAACCAACCAGTACAGGAGGGGCTAATACTATTAGCCATACAGTAAATTCCGAGCCAAATATTGGATATGCTGTCTGAATTAAAGAGGTTATAGCCTTTTTATTTATTAATAGGCCGGGACGAAATCGTGTCAGAGTTACAGATAATAAAGCAGGCAGGAACCCCCTTAAAATATTTCCTAAAGTTAATCCTAATAACCCTGCCCCTGCAAAAGTGCATATTACAGCTACAAGATTAAAAATTAGAATCTCGCTTACTTCAACTATCCCGACCTTCTTATATTCAAATCTTCTCTCCATTAGGGCAATTGGGATACTATGCCAGCTATAGAAGTATGCACCTATGCCGGCGGATACTATTAAAGGAAGCAATTCTTTGTGACCATACCAGCGGGCTGAAATTGGCGAAATTATTAAAACGGTAATGATAGAGCAGAATATTGCCAATCCCTGCTGAAAAGTAAAGGCAGTTATATATACTTCTGTCGATGAGATTGAAGGTAATCTGATCAGATATGTTTTGATTCCAAAATCTATTACCCCCCTGCATATAATAAATATTGTATATGAGATGAAATAAAGGCCGAGAATTTCGGGACCCAAAGTGCGGGCAAGGATAAGGCTGCCGGTGAAGTTAATGAGGAATCCTGCAATGTGACGTAGAAATAATGCCCTGCCACCTTTAAAGACTGCCGATTTTAAATCTTCAATTGAATATTTTGACTCAGTTAGCATGTGAGATGTAAAGCTGCTGATATATTCCGGGAGTTACTCAGTTTATTATAAATTCTGCAGGCCTCCTCAGTCTTCTCCTCTATAAACTTAATTCCTTTTGAGTTGAAGTAATCACTTACCTCTTTTAAGACCTTCATCATTCCCGATGCTCCAGTACCTACAACTAAGACCTCACCTCCCCTCTCCCCTCCTTCAGAAGGAGGGGAAAAAGGGGTGG
>Ga0209000_1002016_pt1 | contig 11730 bp, 7 predicted proteins | sample RifGroD2_FD_183998 | JGI IMG/M metagenome (GOLD analysis project Ga0209000, IMG submission 183998) | Groundwater microbial communities from Rifle, Colorado, USA - Groundwater D2 (SPAdes) (version 2) | ecosystem: Environmental > Aquatic > Deep subsurface > Groundwater | place: Rifle, Colorado...
CGCTGGTTACTACAAGACCATTCCGCTCACCACACCATAATATATCAGCCTCTGCCCTTACAGGTGGAGGCAAGTATCCTAAGCCTGGTGAGGTAAGTTTGTCGCACAATGGAGTTTTATTTTTGGACGAGCTACCTGAGTTTCAGAAGAATGTGCTTGAAGTTTTGCGACAACCACTTGAAGATTGTGAGATTACTATATCTAGGGTAAACGGTTCACTTACGTTTCCATCAAACTTTATGCTTATTACTGCTCTTAATCCTTGTCCTTGCGGACATTATCCGGACACAAACAGGTGTCATTGTTCTGAGGAAAGCATCAAACGTTATCTTGGACGGATATCTGGACCACTACTTGATCGTATCGACTTACATGTAGAAGCCGCTGCAGTAAAGTATGAAAATCTAAACGACTCACGCAAAGGGGATACCTCTGCTGTTATACGCGAACGAGTAATTGCAGCACTTAAGAGACAGCAAGCTAGATACAAGGATGAGGGGATACACTTTAACTCACAGCTGTCTGCTAGTCAGATTGAGAAATACTGCGTGATTGATGAGAATGGGAGGAAGCTACTAAAGGCAGCTTTTGATAAACTGAACCTAAGTGCTCGGTCGTATCATAGGATTTTGAAGATTTGTAGGACTATTGCTGATTTGGCAGGTTCGGAGGATATTAGGGTGAATCATATTACAGAGGCTATACAGTATAGGAGTTCGGATAGAAAGTATTGGGATTAATCTCGTTCTTTTCGGGACTGTGTTTTTACTCACTAAAATCATATTTAAATTTTGTTATCTCAGTTCCATCTATGTTTATATACCCACACTTGCCACCTAATACTACTTCTGCTAATCCTTCACTGAAATCACATGCTGCATCATACTTGAATTCTATTATTTTCTTACCTTCTTTATTTATATATCCCCATTCGCCATTTAGTTTTACTGCCGCCAATCCTTCACTAAAGTTACCTGCATCGTCATATACAAATTCTATTACTTTGATTCCATCTTTATTTACATATCCCAATTTGCCCCCCGAATATATTTTAAATATTTCTTCTTTATCGCTAGGTTTTTCTACAATGTTATTCTTAACATCGGTATATTCCTTTCCTTCTTTGTCTATGAATTCATATTTACCATTTAGCATTACTGTTGCATATTTTTCATTAAAGCCTCCTGCCTCTTCATATTTTAATTCTATTACTTCTTTTCCATCTTTATTTATGTATCCCCACCTACCGTTTAATTGCACTAGTCCTAATCCTTCACTAAACCCAAGTGCCTCGTCATACTTCAATTCAATGACTTCTTTTCCTTCCTTGTTTATGTATCCCCATTTACCATCTAAGACTACAGGTACTAGCCCTTCCCTATAACGAAATAGGCATCTTTGTGAAATTTCTACATCATATTTTAATTCAGTTATTTCTTTCCCTTCTTCATTTATATATCCCCTCTTACTATTTAATTCTACTAGTGCCAGCCCTTCCCAAAATTCATCTATTTTGTCATATTTTATTTCCGTCACTACTTTTCCTTTCTTGTTTATATATCCCCATTTACCATTTAGTTTTACCATTGCCAACTCATTACTAAAAGGACCTGCATATTCATATTTTATTTCCATCACTTCTTTTCCTTCTTCGTTTATATATCCCCATTTGTCATTTAGTTTTACTTGTGCTAATCCCCCACTTATGTTATTTGCATCTTCATATTTTAACTCTGTAATTTCTTCTCCTTCCTTATTTATATATCCATATTTTCCATTCAGCTTTACTTTCGCTAATCCGTTATTAAATTTAAACCCTTGGAAAGATCGTTGCATCATTGATTTAGAAGTTGTCCTCATCGACTCAGACGTTGCCATCGCATCCAGTTTCACACTTCCTACTTTTGTACTACTTTGACCACATCCTACTAATATTAATCCTGCTATCATTACTAGACTTAATAATTTTACGTTTTTCACGCTATCTCCTCCAATTAATCTAATGTTGTGAATTTCAATATATTGCCTTATATTATAACATGTTTTTTATTAAATACAATACACTATAAAAGATAATTATATTTTTGCTTTTGTTGTACTTAGTTTTATTTTATAAAAATAAAAATCAAAGATACCCTTAACCCATATAAAACCAGACTTCCCTCTAACCGTGATATTGTATCACAACATGCTCATCATTGGAACCCCTGGGTCTGGAAAGACTATGATGGCTAAACGTGTGCCAACTATACTACCTGATCTTTCATTTGAGGAGAGTATAAAATAACTAAAATATATAGTATATCTGGACTACTTAGTAATAAAAACTCGCTGGTTACTACAAGACCATTCCGCTCACCACACCATAATATATCAGCCTCTGCCCTTACAGGTGGAGGCAAGTATCCTAAGCCTGGTGAGGTAAGTTTGTCGCACAATGGAGTTTTATTTTTGGACGAGCTACCTGAGTTTCAGAAAAACGTTCTTGAAGTTTTACGCCAACCACTCGAGGATAGGGAAATTACTATATCTAGAGTAAACGGTTCACTTACCTTCCCATCAAACTTTATGCTAATAACTGCCCTCAACCCTTGTCCATGCGGGCATTATCCTGACAGCAATAGGTGTCATTGTTCGGAGGAAAGTATAAAGAGATATCTTGGACGGATATCTGGACCACTACTTGATCGTATCGACTTACATGTAGAAGCAGCGGCAGTAAAATACGAAAATCTTAACGACTCTCGCAAAGGAGACACTTCTGCGGTTATTCGTGAACGAGTAATCTTGGCGCTTAAGCGGCAGCAGGCTAGGTACAAGAATGAGGGGATACACTTTAACTCGCAGTTGTCTGCTAGTCAGATTGAGAAGTATTGCGTGATTGATGAGAATGGGAAGAAATTACTCAAGGCAGCTTTTGATAAGCTGAACTTGAGTGCTCGGTCGTACCATAGGATACTTAAGATTTGTAGGACGATTGCAGATTTGGCGGGGTCAGAGGATATTAAGGTAAATCATATTACAGAGGCTATACAGTATAGGAGTTTGGATAGGAAATATTGGGATTGATAATATAACAAAAAAATATAATTATTACCATACTTTATTGAAATTAGTAATATCTAATGATATAATAAAATTATTAAATTAGTAAACAACATAAATTAAAAGAGAGGAATTGAACATCATGAAAAAACGTATCGTTGCTTTATCACCACTTTTTCCATTAATAATAAGCATTATATGGTATTTAATGGGAATACTTGATGGAGTACAGCCATGGGAAGATATAGCGCTTGGAATAATTTTGTATGGAGGTATTGTCTTAACAATATTAGTATATTCTGCTATATTTATCTATAAAACTATAAAAAGCAGATTAATAGAAAGTAAATCAAAAAATGCTTTGGAAACATATTTACCTAATAAACTATTTATTCTAGTTTCTTATATAATAACAATGTTAATCGTAGTATTTTTTATACTTACGACAGGCAATAGTAGTTTTATAACTGTAATATTTTCATTAGTAGGAATGTATATATTAATCTTTATTTTACAATTTATATATTGGACTGTTATTAAGCTAATAAATAAAAAGATTAATTTTTCTAAATCAATGGGATTAAATTTAATTATAAGTTTTATATGCGTAATTGTTATATTTTTTTATTGGTATTCTAATATGTCTTTACTGGAAAGAATATATACAAACTCTCTTTCACCAATTGATAATTATAAAAGAATGTATTTAGTAAAAAAATATGAGAATGAAAATTCAAAGAATGAGCTACATAGAATGTCTGAGTATGATGACAGGTATATAATTACAGAAAAAGACCAATATGAAACATTCAATTATAGTGGAGGAAGCGAAACAAAGAAAAAAGAAAAAGGAATATTATTTATAGACAAAAACACTAATAACCTAAAATTTGTAGATAAATTTGATATTGACAAACAAATATATAATTTCTTTCAAAATAACAATATTAACATTAAAAGAGTGGATATTAGTGGTATTTGGGGTTATAGTCTAGCATATTTTGATGAAGAAAATGCAAAGGATAATACAGTATATTTTAAAATTTCATCGGGTGATAGTATTAATATACAGTATGTTTCTATTGAGTTAAATGATACAGAAGAAGAAAATGCAAGCATAATACATGATAATATTGAAAACTTTGAATTTGTTTTAGATGGAAGGGATGCACAAGGACCTAGCAATTTATTGACCTATGGAAGGAATACTAGTTTAATAAAAAAAGATGGAAAATATTATTTTCTTATAAAAAAAGAAAATGGAGAATATTTTATAAATGAAGTACAAAAGTAATTAGGATAGAGAAATGGTTGACAACATTTCTCTATCCTAATTACTTTTGTAAACATTTCTTTTGTTTCATTATATTTGTCAAACCACTTTGTAATTTATTACTTTGACGGGTAGAGGAAAATATATCCGCTACTTGATCGTATTGACTTACATGTAGAAGCCGCAGCTGTAAAGTATGAGAATCTTAACGACTCTTGTATTTGTCAACTGAAAATTGGTCCAACATATATTTCAAAAATGGTCCATTATTTTTTGTTTTGTAACCACGAAATAGTTTCCTCATATCTATGACTGGTTTCTCTTGATATATCCATAATATGGGCCTTATGGGCCAGTCTATCAACCATTGCTCCTGTAAGCATAGCGTCTTTAAATATTTCTTCCCATCTATCAAATGTTAAATTTGTTATTATTATTGATCCTTTGTCATTTCTGTTAGAAAGTAAATTGAACAATATTTCACAACCCACTTTATCAAAAGACACATATCCAAGCTCATCTAAGATTACTAAGTCATATTTTTCAAATTTACGCTTATATGTACTAAGTTGATTTTGATTCATTGCTTCCTTAATCTCTATTATAAGATTAGGAACTGATATAAATAGAACTGTCATTCCTTCCATACAAGCTTTTATGCCAAGTCCTGTAGCATAGTGGGTTTTGCCACTGCCAGGACTCCCTATAAGTATTATATTTTCTTTGTTTTTTATAAAGTTTAGTGTTCTTAATTCTTCAAACTTCCCCTTGAATTCTGTTACATATTTATTAGTGTCGAAGTCCTCTAAATATTTTTTAAGTGGAAATTTTGCATATCTCATTCTGTTTGCTACTCCATTTTCTCTTCTTAGTCTCACTTCATGTTCTAAAAAATTTTCAAGAAATTCTTCATATCCCATTTTTGTATGGTTTGCTTCATCTATCAGCATTTGTGCATTAACCCTTATATAAGGAAGTTTTAATTCTGATGCTAATTCTGTTATATCCATTTTATTTTACTCCTTTCATACATATATTATTGTAACTATTAGTTTGTTTTCTAGTTATATCATTTAAAGATATATCCTTCTTTGCACTTTCAAAAATTATTATATTTGGAGTTTTATGATATTTAATTAATAACACCATTAATTCATCTATACTTTTTTCTATATTTTCTCTAATTACCTCTATGAATTCTTTTGGTTTTTTGCTATAATAATTATCAAAGATGGATTTGAGCTGTGGTAGGCTTTTTAAAGCTAGTGAGTTTCTTATAGCTCCTGGCTTTTTAGATAATGAATTTAAGTAATGTTTTATGTCTATACTTATTTCATTATCTCCATCTATTTTTTTATGCTCACAAACGTAATTATCATTAGAAAATATAATTAACTTGTCATAGTAAACTTTTGCTGTAACAACCTTTCCAACTAGATATTCTGGCACAGAGTAGAAGTTATTATCAACACGTACAAAGCTATATTTGTTAACCTTAAGACTTCTGATATCAGCAAGCTCTAGTTTAGGCTTGTAAGGCATTAAACAAGGTACTTCATCTCTGATTTTACTTTCATCATTCAATTCCATAAGTCTATTCTGTAGATAATCTGAAGCTTCCTCAAATGTTTTGAATTTATAATGAGTAGCGAAAACCTTATTTCTTATTATTTTCACACTACCTTCTACATGACCTTTCTCATTACCACCAAAGCAGTTTGTTACATTAATATCAAACCCATAATATATAGACATTTTTATTAAGTCTGAATTTAATTCTTTTTCATGCTTACCTATAAATCTAGTTACTACATTTTTCATGTTATCATATACAACTTCTTTATAAACACCTCCCATCATCTCAAAAAACTTAACATGTGAATCAATAAAAACATATTTCCTTTGGTTCTTGTATAAATAAGCCCATCTGAAATTTGATGCAGGTGATGATAAAACAGCTATATGATAGGTATCAAGTATACCATCTATAACAAGCTTTACTTCTCCAAAGTCATACTCCAACCTATCGCCATATTCATAGTCCTGACGTATAAAACATTCTTTATGGAAGTTTCTTTTTTCTTTTACTTTTACGTTTACTGTTGATTGGCTAATATCATGTCCTTTAGCTACTATAAGTTGATATACCTGATCAAGTGTCAGATTTTGTTTGTTAACTCCTAGCACCTTGCACTTTTCTTTTTCATCTTCTAGTATTGCGTTTAGATCATCATCCATTTCTTTTGTGTATTTTCTACATTTCCTATTAGATATATCATATTTAGGTTCTGAACATATCTTTTCTTGAACTTCTTTATTATCAATACCCTCATCATTAAGTAATTCTACCTGTTCTATATATTCATCCCAATATGTAGCTACAGTTTTACGATTAATCTTTAGTAGTTTAGCCACTTTCCTATTAGAATGACCTTCTCTTTTTAATTTTATGATTGTGTTTTTTTCCATTAATGTTATCACTCCCAACACCTCCAATATAGATTATACTACATTAGAGATTGTATTAAAATAGTGGACCATTTTTCAAATATAATTCTTGAAATTTTGGACCACTTTTAGTTTACCATATACAGAAAGCATAAAAAGATATCTTGGCAGAATAAGAGGGCCATTACTTGACCGCATTGACTTACATGTAGAAGCCGTGGAAGTAAAGTATGGGAATCTTAACGACTCTCGTAAGGGGGATACAACAAATGAATTTTAACAGTTTAGACACTATGAACTCATTTGTTTGGTAGTCAAATGTAGAAAGATCCACTTTATTTTACAGTCCTTTTTTTTACGCTATAATCATATTTTATTTCCGTTACTTCTTTTCCTTCTTTATTTATGTATCCAACTTTACCGTTCAGTACCACTTCCGCCAATCCTTCACTAAAGTCAAATGCCCTGTCGTATTTTATTTCTGTTATTTCTTTTCCTTCTTTATTAATATATCCAAATTTACCATTTATTTCGACTTGCGCGATTCCTTCTATAAAAGGACCATTATCTTGTGAGTATCCATTGTAATATTTTATTTCGGTTATTTCTTTTCCCTCTTTATTTATGTATCCGTAGTAATGATCTAAAAATACACTTGCCACTCCATCATTAAATTCATTTATCATATCATACTTTATTTCTGTTATTTCTTTTCCCTCTTTGTTTATTAATCCACATTTACCATTTAAAACAACTTTTGCTAATCCGTCACTAAACCTATAACCTGTATTATCTGCATATCCATTACCAAATATGTGTTCCGCTTCATCTATGGAATTATATTTCATTTCTGTTATTTCTTTTCCTTCTTTATTTATATACCCATATTTGCCGTTTAACTTTACTGCCGCTAATCCTTCACTAAAGCTATATGCCTTATCGTATTTCATTTCTATTATTTCTTTTCCATCTTTGTTTATATACCCCCAATTGCCATTATAATCTAATTTTACTGCTGCCAACCCTTCATTAAATTCATATATAGTATCATATTTTATTTCTATTATTTCTTTTCCTTCTTTATTAATGTATCCCCATTTACTATCTGGCCATGCATCTGGAAATTCTTTATTAATCCTTTCTATATTTACTTTTGCTAATCCTTCACTAAAGTCACTTGCCACTCTATATTTTAATGCTATTATTTCTTTTCCTTCTTTGTCTATATATCCCCATCCACCATTTAAAAATACTGCTGCTAATCCTTCACTAAAATCTTGTACATTTTTATATTTAATTTCAGTTATCTCTTTGCCTTCTTTGTTTATATATCCCCATTTACCATTTAAAGATACTGTTGCTAATCCTTCACTAAAATTTCTTGCATCATCGTATTTTATTTCTGTAATTCTTTTTTCTTCTTTGTTTATGAATCCATATTTGCCCTTTAATTTTACTACAGTCAATCCTTCACTTATTGCATAACCTATATCATTTGTTGATTGATCATCAACTTTACTTGCTTGTAAAGGCTGTTCGTATTTTAGTTTTGGTATTTCTATTTCATTTCCTTCTTTGTTTATCTGTATGTACTTACCATTTAATTCTACTCGTGCCAATCCTTTTATAAAACTATCTGCATATTTATATTTTATTTTTATTATTTCTTTTCCTTCTTTGTTTATATATCCATATTTACCATTTAATTTTACTACTGCTAATCCCTCACTAAATCTATAGCGCGTATCAATTGCGGAATTACTAAAAAACATGTCTGCCTTTTCATATAATGAATCGTATTTCATTTCCGTTATTTCTTTTCCTTCTTTGTTTATATACCCATATTTACCTTTTAAATTTACTGCTGCTAATCCTTCACTAAAGCTATGTGCATCATCGTATTTCATTTCTATTACTTCTATTCCCTCTTTATTTATATATCCATATTTATCATTAATTTTTATTACTGCTAATCCTTCGGAAAATTTAAAATCCTCGGGCCAAGGTTTAGGTTTCATTTCTTGTCCTATAGTCTGCGATGCTTTTGTGTTACCAAAATTACAGCCACTTAAAGTAATTGCGAGTATTAATATCACACCCAGTAGTTCTAGTAATGCAGTCCCTTTCTTTTTGTTATTTCTTATCACTTTTTCTTCTTGCATGGTTAATCCTCCCTTTGCTATTTTTTTAATACTACTCTATTTCCTCCTGAGGCAACTGGTATTCTATACATAAGCAACTAGGACTATATGTAGTTTCTTTAAAACATGTCATATATTCAAATTTAAAGATATATATACCGTACTATTTTTATCACTAATACTTCTCATCTAAAAAAAATGCTATCAAACTATTCCTATTCAATAAATATATCTTCCATTTTTATTAAATTCATGGCTCTTTTTATAAGTTTCCCAAGTCTTTAAGTCTCTTGATGTATAGATATCTCCTGAATCTGAATATGCTATATATGTTTCTTTTTCTTTTATTACTTTCACAAAGTTACTTTCAGGATCAATGGTTTGCTCTACCCATTTTTCTCCATTATTTGATACATATATATTTCCTTTTTTACAGGATGCAATGAACATATCATCTACTATATCTATAGTCGTCACCAATGCCTTGCTTATCTTTTTAACCTCTTCAAATGTATTTCCATCACTCGATTTTAGAATATAGGAATGGGTAAATCCTGATACATTGGTTGAACCCGAGTTTGTACCAACAATTATGATTATATTGCCTTTTACTCTTATGTCTAAAATAGATTCAAATGAATGATTCCCCTTCGTAATCACTTTTTCTGCAAATTCCCAATTTACTAAATCCGTTGACTTCATGATTAATCCCGATTCATTTCCCACAAAATAGTTACGTCCGTCCCATGCCGTATTTAGCATTCTTCTACAATACCATTCACTTTCGAGAACTTTTTTAAAGTGAATGCCATCCTCTGAAATCATAATTGCCCCTGAAGACTCGCCTGTATGCTTAGACCAGCCCCCAAGACATATGAAATATTGATGGTACCAGCAAATACTCGTTAATAAAAATTCAGTCTCTAATACTTTTCTCCAAGTAATCAAATCAATACTTACATATATCCTTCTTGCTGAAATTCCTACATATATATTTCCATTATAAGAAATGTCTCCAATATTTTCTGTCAAACTTGTTTTTAATAATTTCCAATCTAGTCCGTTTGTTGAAACACCTATCAATCCTTCTGCAAAATAAGATATATATCGGTTTCCATCATACAGGAAACATTTAAATGTTGAATTTCTTATATCATAATCTGTGAAATCATCAATATCATAAGTGTATTTTTTTTGAACTCCCAACATTCCTAAAAAAACTTTCTTCTCTTCCGTAGTATATATTCCTTTATTATCTTCTTTTAATCTATATAATAGTCTTTCTATCTCGTATTCTAGATAAGGATATTTTTCTTCATAATCATAAGGAAAAATAACTGCTTCTATTTTACTTTCACTCTGTTCTTTGTTATCTGATATTAGTTTTTCTGTAAACCAATATATCTCCATTGTATGCTTATCTAAAAACACAACTTTATCCTGACTCCCATCTTTATTAAAAATAGGCATTCTCAAATACTGACAGTTATTTGCACTTCTAATATTCTTAAGCATCTTAGCTTGTTTATATTCAAGTACTATCCCTTTTTTATCAACTTCTTCATAAAAAATTTGATTGTCACTCGCTTCCATCTTATTCCATATCTCTTTGACCAACCGTTTTGAATCTGCATTTAGCTTTGTTGATGGCTGCATACCTTTTAGGGATATACCATCCAATATCCTTACACAATATTCTTCTTCAACTTTTACTCTAATTTGATAACTATTATTTAGATAAAAAATTTTATCATTCCACTTGAAATAAATTCTATTTATTTCTATAAAATTTACTTTAAATAATAAATATTTACCTATTAATTTAATTTCTGAGTTTTTTAATAGTTTCAAAAATTTATTTTTTGCAATTTTCATAATACCCCCCAAATTAAAATTAACTTTATTATAATAAACAAACTCTGACGCTCTTGCCACAATGGTTCTAATGTATTATTCAGTATTTTCCTTGAATAAATTCGACTGTGTTTCACATAGAGAAATTGCAACATCAATTTCATTTTCCTTCAACTTACTGAATGCCAATTTTTTCAGAAAACGGAGTAGCTCGTATAAGTGATTTTTTTACTACATGATCTGAAATCCTTTCACTAAATGCTTAATGTTCGTAACGAATGGTATTTTATGCTGAATTTTATACTATTCACCCCCAAAAACATACACTTAGTTTAAGCTTTATGTACAATTATATTTTTTTGTAGTAAAATAGGAGGGATAATGTAAACAGCTGCGCTCTCTGTTTTAAAATAATTTTACAGCAATTAAAAAAACACCCTTGGGTTTCTATTTAAAAATTATAATATTATTCCTTCACTTGATTATTTCTTATTGCGAATAAAAATACTGGAGCAAGTAATCCATTTGTAAGAACGGTAAATATAGTCATAATCAATGCCTTATTACTTAACTTACTGTATATTTGATACAAGTATATAACTCCCACTATCACATTGGTTAAAGGTATTCCTAATAAATTTCACCTCCCTGTTTTGTATTTTTAACATCTTATTGCTATTATAACATATATATTCATATTTTCAATATTTTTCAACATTTTATACATTTTTATTAGAAAGGACTGATTATATGTTTTCGAAAGTTTTCAGCTGTGGTCTCCACGGCATAAATGGTTTCATCATAGATGTGGAGGTCGATATAGCTGACGGATTACCCAACTTCGATTTGGTTGGACTACCTGACTCTGCTATTAAGGAGTCAAAAGAACGAGTAAAAGCTGCAATCAAAAATTCCGATTATCTGTTTCCAATAAAGAAGATAACAGTTAACCTTGCACCTGCTAATATG
>Ga0209000_1002018_pt1 | contig 11723 bp, 17 predicted proteins | sample RifGroD2_FD_183998 | JGI IMG/M metagenome (GOLD analysis project Ga0209000, IMG submission 183998) | Groundwater microbial communities from Rifle, Colorado, USA - Groundwater D2 (SPAdes) (version 2) | ecosystem: Environmental > Aquatic > Deep subsurface > Groundwater | place: Rifle, Colorado...
AGCAGCCGAAATGTTCAGCCAAAGCCAGACCTTCTGGGTTGGAAGATGATCCTCAACTGGCAAGGTGAAGCTGCACCTATCGAATTTCTTCCACCTTCCATTCCGCGACACCATCCCGCAAATGCGCAGACTTGAAACCCTCCTTGCGCAGCAGTTCTACCGCATCTATCGCCATCAGACAATAAGGGCCGCGGCAGTAGGCGACGATCGGCCTGTCCTTTGGTAGTTCCGCAAGCCGCTGGCGCAGCTCGTCGATGGGAATGGAGCGGGCAAATGGAAGATGTGTCGCCAGATACTCATCGGTCGGGCGCACATCCAGCACGACCACTTCCCCCCTGCGTGCCATTTTCATCAGCATTTCACGATCATTGGGTACCAGATCGTTCGGTTGCGCAGCAATTTTCTGTAATTCCATTTGCAATTCAATCAAATGATCTTCTGCCAGAGAATGGATATGCACCCATAAATCGGCGACCGCCTTGTCGGCCAGACGGTAGATAATATTTTTACCTTGCCGCTCGGTTTCAACCAGATGGGCATCCCGCAACTCACGCAGATGGGCACTGGCCAGTTTCATGCTGATAGAGGCCTCGCGCGCAAGCGTTTCCACTGTTTTCTCACCCTGACAAAGCAACTCGATCAACTCCAGCCGCTTGGGGCTTGAGAATACCTTGCCAATCCGCGCCACCTGCTCATAAAGCAGATCTTTGATCTTGCGTGCGTTTTTCATCGTAACAATCAGGTAGTCGTTTGATTGCGGATTATAGCAACAAACCATCTATCAAGGATTCTGTTGACAAGGTGTGCAGATATTGCTCTAATCACTCCAGTAATCATTAGATTGTTATAACCAGCGGAGAAAATTATGAAATACCTGATGATCCTGAACGACGCTCCTTATGGGTCGGAGCGCAGCTACAACGGCTTGCGTCTTGCGCGCACGCTGCTCAAGACCGGCGAGGCGGAGGTCAAGATGTTCCTGATCGGTGATGCGGCCGCATGCGCCAAAGGCGGACAGAAGGTGCCGCAGGGTTATTACAACATCGGTGACATGCTGAGCATGGTGGCGCGCAATGGCGGCGAAGTCGGCGTGTGCGGCAGTTGCCTCGACGCGCGCGGCATTACTGCCGAGGAGATGATCGAAGGCGCGTCGCGCAGCACCATGGATCAACTCACGGCGTGGACGCAGTGGGCCGATAAAATCATCGTTTTCTAGAAAGAATGAAATGAGTCGCACGGTGCTGGTATTGGGCGCGGGAATCGGCGGCATCGTTGCCGCCGAGACGTTGCGCAAGCTGTTGCCCGCTTCCGACCGCGTGATTGCGGTGGATCGCGCCGGGCAGCATTTTTTCCCGCCCTCGCTGCTCTGGCTGATGGTGGGTGAACGAACTCCGCAAGAGTTTTCCAGACTACTGGATCGGCTGCCTCGTTACGGCATCGAGTTTCGCCAAGGCAACATTACGCGGATTGATCCTGCCCAGCGGGAAGTGGAAATCGATGGGCAATCCCTGCGTGCCGATGCGCTGGTGATTGCTCTGGGTGCGGAGTATGCGCCGGAGATCATTCCCGGCCTCGCCGAAGCGGGACTCTGCATCTACACGATGGAAGGTGCGACCGCGATCCGCGACGCGCTGGCCCGTTTTCCGGGCGGGCGCATTGTCATCCTGACCGCGGCACCGCAATACAAGTGTCCGGCTGCGCCCTACGAGACCGCGTTGCTGGTAGATAGCTATCTGCACAAGCGCGGCCTGCGCGAGAAAACGACTATCGAGTTCTTTGCCGCCGAACCGCGCCCGATGTTCGTCGCCGGCCTCGAGATGGGCGCCGCCGTGCGCGGCATGGTCGAGGCGCGCGGCATTGCCTACCATCCCGAGCATCAGGTCAGGGAGGTCGATGCCGCCAAGCGCCGCATTGTTTTCGCGAATGGCGCTGAGGCAGGATTCGATCTGCTGCTCTATGTTCCGCCGCATCGCGCGCCAGCGGTGGTGCGCGAGGCAGGCCTGACCAACGAAAGCGGCTGGGTTCCCGTTGACCGCCACACGCTGCAGACTCAATTCGACAACGTCTTCGCGCTCGGCGACATCACCACTATTCCGCTCAAGATGGGTCGTCCCCTGCCCAAGGCCGGCGTGTTTGCGCATGGCCAGGCCGAAGTGGTGGCGCACAACATCGCCCATGCCTGGACTGGCAAGGGCGCGCTGCGCCAATTTACCGGGGAAGGCATGTGCTTTATCGAGACCGGCGGCGGGCGCGCCGGCATCGGCAAGGGTAATTTCTACGCCGAGCCGACGCCGCGAGTGGAGATGCGCGGACCAAACCGCTTCTGGCATATGGGCAAGATACTCTACGAGAAATACTGGCTGTACCGGCGGTTCTGAAGGGAGGTAATAATGCAGCCGGAACGGTACGAGGCTTGGTATACGACACGGCGCGGCGCGTGGATCGGGGAAGAGGAGTATCGCCTGATCGCATCGCTGCTTGCGCGCCGCCCAGGCGAGACATTGCTTGATGCCGGTTGCGGCACCGGCTACTTCACGCGCCGATTCGCGGCCGATGTCGCAGACGGAAACGTGGTCGGTACCGACATCGACTTTGACATGCTCCGCTTTGCCGCCGGGCACTCGCGCGGCATCGGCTTCGCGGCGGCGGATGCGCGCCGGCTGCCTTTCCCTGACGACAGTTTCGATCTGGTCGTCAGCATTACCGCCCTGTGCTTCATCCGGGAAGAGCGGCTGGCACTACGCGAGATGTTGCGCGTGGCGCGGCGCTGGTTGCCGGGATGCCAGGCGGTTTAAACCGGGTTGTCCTGATCGAAGAAGCGGTGCTCCAGGCTGAAGTGCGCCGCTAGGTGTTCTCCTAGCGCCCTTATGCCTGGCCGTTCGGTGGCGTGGTGTCCGGCAGCGATGAAAGCGACGCCGCTTTCCTGCGCGAGATGAAAACTCTGTTCGGAAATTTCTCCGGTGATATAGGCGTCCGCGCCTTGCGCGATGGCCGCTTCAAAATAGCCTTGCGCGCCGCCGCTGCACCACGCCACTTTTTTTATGTCTTTGGCGCTATCACCGACAACCTGCGGAACGCGCTGCAGGCTACGTTCCACCTGCGCGGCAAGTTGGACGAGCGTCTGCGGATGTGCCAGTTCGCCGATGCATGCGATGTCCTGTTCGCCGAATCTGCCTTGTGTGTCCAACCCCAGCAACTTGCCGAGTTGCGCGTTGTTGCCCAGTTCGAGATGCGCGTCGAGCGGCAGATGATAGGCCAGCAGGCTCACATCGTTGCGCAGCAGTTCGGCGATGCGCCGTTTCCTGATGCCGGTTATCGTGGCATCCTCGTTGCGCCAGAAATAGCCGTGGTGTACCAGAATCGCATCTGCGCCCCAGGCAATCGCCGCATCCAGCACGAACTGTGAAGCCGTCACGCCGGTGGCGATGCGCCGCACTTCCGCGCGCCCTTCCACCTGCAAGCCGTTCGGACAGTAATCCTTGAAAGAACCGGTTTGCAGCAGGCTTGCGTTATAATCGCGCAATTCATTGAGCAGCATGAGTTTTCCTTAGACATGAAACAGGCAAACCAATCATACCATGCGTAAATACTGGCTATTATTTACCCAGGCGGTCACCGTTGTGCTGGCGCTGTTATTCATTATTCAGACGCTCAGGCCGGAGCTGCTGCCGAATGCGGCGCGTAGCGGCGTGGTTACCCTGCATGAAATCGCGCTGCCGGCAGCGGAGAGTAGAATCCCGGTGACCGGATTGAGCGCTGCTGCGCAAAAGGCCATGCCGGCCGTGGTGAATATCTATACCAGCACCGTCATCAAGACGCCGATCCATCCCTTCATGGAAGACCCGCGCTTCCGTTTTTTCTTCGGTGATCCGCAGGACAGCGAGCCGCAAAGCAGTTCCAGCCTGGGTTCCGGTGTGATCGTCAGTCCCGACGGCTACATATTGACCAATTATCATGTGATTGACGCCGACCAGATCGAAGTCGCGCTGGCGGATGGCCGCAAGACCAGGGCGCATGTTATCGGTTCCGATCCGGAAACCGATCTTGCCGTTATCAAGATCGACCTGCCCGGCGAACTTCCCGCTATTACCTTTGGCCGCCCGGAGCGGGCGCAGGTCGGCGATCTGGTGCTTGCCATCGGCAACCCCTTCGGCGTAGGGCAGACCGTCACGATGGGCATCATCAGTGCGCTCAAGCGCGATCATCTGGGGCTGAATACTTTCGAGAATTTCATCCAGACCGATGCCGCGATCAATCCCGGCAATTCCGGTGGCGCGCTGGTGGATGCAAACGGCTATCTGATTGGCATCAACAGCGCGATTTATTCGCCGAACGGCGGTTCGCTCGGCATCGGTTTTGCCATTTCCGCCAATACCGCTAAGAAGACCATGGTGCAAATTATCCAGACCGGTTCCGTGACGCGCGGCTGGATCGGCGCGGGCGTCCAGGAGCTCACGCCCGAACTGGCAGAGTCATTCAAGCTGGGCAGTACCAAAGGCCTGCTGATTACCGAGGTGACGCCCAACGGTCCGTCAGAGAAAGCGGGTGTGAAGACCGGCGATATTCTGATTGCGATAGACGACTGGGTTGTTGCCGACTGGAATATCATGCTGGAAACCGTGACCAACCTGCCGCCCGGCAAGGTCGTCACGCTCAAGCTGTTGCGTAATGGTGCGGCAATGAGTCTGCCGGTGAAAATCGGCAAACGCCCCAAACCTGCGGCGCAATAGTGCGCCGGCCTGCGCTAGCGGGAGTCGGCCTGCGCTGCCTCTTTCGTGCCCATCCAGCTGGCGATCACGACCCCCGCTTCATAGAGCAGCCACATGGGAATCGCCAGCATGAATTGCGACACCACGTCCGGCGGGGTAAAAATTGCCCCGGTCACGAACGCGCCAACTACCACGTAAGGGCGGATTTCGCGCAGCTTTTCGATTGAAACCATTCCGATCCGCACCAGTATCACTACCGCCACCGGCACCTGGAAGGTCATGCCGAACGCCATGAACATGCCGAGCGAAAAACTGAGATATTCGTTGATATCGGTCATCACCGCCACGCCTTGCGGCGCGATGCCGGTAATGAAGCCGAAAACGACCGGGAATACGGCAAAGTAGGCAAAGGCCATGCCGGAGAAAAACAACAGCGTGCTGGCAATGATGAGCGGCAACACCAGCCGCTTCTCATGCGCGTACAGGCCGGGTGCAACGAACCGCCAGATTTGCCACAGCGTGTAGGGCAGGGTAATCAGGAATGCGGCCATCATTGCCACTTTGACCGGCACGAAGAATGGTGTGGTCACCCCGGTAGCGATCATTTGCCCGCCCTTGGGCAGCTTCGCCAGCAGCGGTTGCGCCAGCAGCGTGTAAAGGTCTGGAGCCCAGGGAAACAGGCAAATGAAAGCCACCAACAGCGCAATCACCAGATGCAGCAGGCGCGTGCGTAATTCGATCAGGTGCGCGATCAGGTTTTCACTGGTGCCCATCAAACTGATTTGCTTGGTGTGTTGGGAGTTTGTGCAGCAGATGGGTTTGGTTCATCTGGTGTGGCGGGAGGGGTGCCGTATTGCGCCTGCAATATCTTTTGTTCTGCTGTCAGCACGGCCTCGTGCGTGGATTGTTCAATGGCCGAGATATTTTCCTTGATGCTGGCTTGCAGCTGCCGTGCTTCTTGAATGGCCAGATCGTTGCTGATGTCGTTTTTGACGTTTTGCACGTAGCGTTGTATTCGTCCCCACAAATGCCCTGCGGTACGCGCCACCTTCGGCAGCCGCTCCGGGCCGATGACCACAAGCGCCACCAGCATAACGATTACCAGTTCCGAGAACGCGATATCAAACATGCGTGTTTGATTTGTCTTCTTTCACCTGCGTTTTGGATGACACCTCGCCTTCAATGGTCTGTCCATTCTGCGGTGCCGGTTTGGATTCGCTGTCGTGCATTGCTTTCTTGAACTCCTTCACTGCTCCGCCCAGGTCGCTGCCGATGCTGCGCAGCTTTTTGGTGCCGAATATCAATACGACAACCAGCAATACGATCAGCCAGTGCCAGATGCTCAATGAACCCATTTTGGTTTCTCCTTGAATTAACCGCGCCGCACCATAGGTGGAATATTGCCACCGCCAATGACATGTATGTGCAAATGAAACACTTCCTGTCCGCCGCCCCTGCCGGTGTTGATCACGGTGCGGAATCCGTTTTCCAGGCCTTGTTCTTTCGCCAGTCTGGGCGCGAGCAGCAGCATCCTGCCGAGCAAGGCTGTGTGCGCTTCCCCGGCCTCTGTCAATGAAGCCAGATGCAGCTTCGGGATCATCATGAAATGCACCGGCGCAACCGGGTTGATATCGTGAAACGCCAGCAACTCGTCGTCTTCGTACACCTTGCGGCAGGGAATTTCACCGCGTGCGATTTTGCAAAAAATACAGTCACCCATGGTCAATCCTTGCTTCGACCTTCCTTTTCAGCTATTCCAGACAAACCCTCGCGGCGCGCCAACTCGTTCAGCACATCATCCGCGCTCAGGCCATGTTTTGCCAGCAGCACCATGCAATGAAACCACAAATCGGCGGTTTCATATACCAGGTGGGTTTTGTCGCCGCCTTTGGCCGCCAGAATCAATTCCGTCGCTTCCTCGCCGATTTTTTTCAGAATGGCGTCTTCACCCTTGCTGAACAGTTTGGCGGCATAGGAGCTTTCCGGCGACGCCTGCTTGCGCGCCTCCAGCGTTTCGGTCAGCCGTTGCAAAATATCCTGGTTCATTTTTTCCGGGCTCATTTCTTGTAAATCTCCTCGGGAGATTTCAACACCTCATCCGTTTCCACCCACTGTCCTTTTTCCAGACGGCGGTAGAAACAGCTTGCGCGCCCGGTATGGCAGGCGATGCCGCCCTGCTGTTCGACCTGCATCAGTATCACATCGCCATCGCAATCCAGCCGGATTTCCTTCACTTTCTGGATATGCCCGGATTCCTCTCCCTTGTGCCACAGCCTCTTGCGCGAACGCGACCAATATACCGCCTCGCCTTTCTGCCAAGTCAGCTTCAGGGCATCGTGATCCATCCATGCCACCATCAGCACTCGCCCGGTCGCGGCGTCCTGTGCGACAACCGGCACCAGACCGTCTTCCGACCAGTTTACCTTGTTCAGCCATACCTCATTCATAGTCGCACCTCAATGCCTTGCTCAGCCATAAACTGCTTGGCCTGCTGCACGGTATATTCGCCAAAATGGAAAATGCTGGCCGCCAGCACCGCATCGGCCCCGCCGAGTTTTACACCATCGGCCAGGTGTTGCAGGTTGCCCGCGCCGCCGCTGGCAATCACCGGAATTTCCAGCGCCTCAGTTACCGCGCGCGTCAGCGCCAGATCAAAGCCGTTCTTTTGTCCGTCCCGGTCCATGCTGGTCAGCAGGATTTCACCCGCGCCCAAGCACTGCATCTTTTTCGCCCATTCCACCGCATCCAGTCCGGTGGCGTTGCGTCCGCCGTGAGTGAACACTTCCCAACTATCTTCACCGGCCTGCTTGGCATCAATCGCCACCACGATACATTGTGAACCATAACGCCCGGCAGCGTCTGCAATCAGCTGCGGATCCAGCACGGCGGAGGTGTTGATGCTGACCTTGTCGGCGCCGGCATTCAGCAGGTTGCGCACATCACCGACCTCGCGCACCCCGCCGCCGACGGTCAGCGGAATGAATACCTGCGAAGCGACCTGTTCGATGATGCGGAAGATGATACCCCGGTCGTCCGAGCTGGCGGTAATGTCAAGGAAAGTCAGTTCATCCGCGCCCTGTTCGTCATAGCGGCGCGCGATTTCCACCGGGTCGCCGGCGTCGCGCAGTTCGACAAAACTGACGCCCTTGACCACGCGTCCGGCGGTGACATCGAGACAGGGAATAATTCTTTTGGCGAGCATCCGTGCTTAACCAGGAAATGACAGTTTGATCGGGGTCAGTTCGTCTGCCAGCGCCTGCGCGGCGCGCAAATCCAGCGTGCCTTCGTAGATCGCACGTCCGGTGATCGCGCCGGTAATGCCTTCCTGATACACCGCACACAAGGCGCGCACATCGTCCAGGTTGCTGATGCCGCCGCTGGCGATCACCGGCACATGCAGCGGACTGGCCAGTTCGACGGTAGCCGGGATGTTCACGCCGGACATCATGCCGTCGCGCCCGATGTCGGTGTAAATGATCGCCTCCACGCCATAACTTTCAAAACGTTTGGCAAGATCGGCCACATCGTGCCCGGTCAGTTTCGACCAGCCATCCACCGCCACCTTGCCGCCCTTGGCGTCCAGCCCGACCATGATGTGTCCGGGAAAGGCATCGCAGGCCTCATGCAAGAATCCCGGCACCTTGACTGCCGCCGTGCCGATGATGATGTAGGTCACGCCGATGTCGAGGTAGCGTTCGATGGTTTCCAGGTCGCGGATGCCGCCGCCCAGTTGCACCGGCACATCGCTGTCGCCCATCGCCTCGATGATGCTGCGCACCGCAGCCTCGTTCTTCGGTTTGCCGGCGAACGCGCCGTTCAAATCCACCAGATGCAGGCGGCGCGCGCCCTGTTCCAGCCAATGCCGCGCCATCGCGGCGGGATCTTCGGAAAACACCGTGGCATCTTCCATCACGCCCTGTTTGAGGCGCACACAATGACCATCTTTCAAATCAATCGCGGGAATAATCAGCATGGCAGTACGTTTAAGGGTTCCATTGCATAAAGTTTTGCAGCAGTTTCAGCCCTGCTGTTTGGCTTTTTTCCGGGTGAAATTGCACCGCAAACAGATTGTCCCGCGCCACCGCGCAGGTGAAAGGCTGCGGATAGTCGCTGGTGCCCTGCACCAAAGAGGGGTCTTGCGGTTGCACATAATAGCTATGCACGAAGTAGAAGCGGTCGTCCTGTTCGATGCCGTCCCATAACGGGTGTTGCGCATGGTGCACCCGATTCCAGCCCATGTGCGGCACCTTGAGCCGGTTGCCCTGTGCGTCTTTCAGGTCGGAGGCGAAGCGCACCACCTCGCCGCGCAGGATGCCCAGGCCCGCCACATTGCCCTCGGTGCTGTGTTCGAACAGCATCTGCAGGCCGATGCAGATGCCGAGAAAAGGCTTGTCGCGCGCGGCTCCCAGCACGGCATTGCGCAGACCGCGCATTTCCAGCTCGCGCATGCAGTCCGGCATCGCGCCTTGTCCGGGAAACACCACGCGCGCGGCATTCGCAATCACCCCGGCATCGTCGCTCACGGCGACTTCGGCATCGGGAGCCACCTTGCGCAAGGCCTGTTCGACCGAGCGCAAGTTGCCCATCCCGTAATCTACAACGGCAACATCGACCATTTCAGCTTATAGCGTTCCCTTGGTGGAAGGCATCACGCCGGCCATGCGCGGATCAATTTCCAGCGCCATGCGCAGCGCGCGGCCGAAGGCCTTGAAAATGGTCTCGGCCTGATGGTGGGCATTGTTGCCTGCCAGATTGTCGATATGCAGCGTGACCAGGGCGTGGTTGACGAAACCCTGGAAAAATTCGTTGATCAGGTCCACGTCGAACTCACCGATGCTGTCACGCACAAATTCGCAATTGAACACCAGACCGGGGCGGCCGGAGATATCCAGCACCGCGCGCGACAAGGATTCATCCAGCGGCACGTAGGCGTGACCGTAGCGGCGCAGGCCTTTTTTGTCGCCGACTGCCTGATTGAAGGCCTGACCAAGGGTGATGCCGATATCTTCCACGGTGTGATGCGCATCGATGTGCAAGTCGCCCTTGGCGAGAATGTTGATGTCCAGCAGGCCGTGCCGGGCGATCTGGTCGAGCATGTGGTCGAGAAACGGCAGTCCGGTATCAAACCCGGCTTTGCCGCTGCCGTCCAGATTCAATTCAACGGTGATTTGAGTTTCCAGTGTGTTGCGTGAGACATTCGCGCTACGCATGATTTTCGCCTTGTGCGAGTTGGTTAAGGGTATCCTGCAATGCCGCTACAAACTTCGCGCATTCCTCGCTTGTGCCGACCGTCACGCGCAAGCAGTCATCCAGCATCGGATGGCCGCCGTGCAGGTTCTTGATCAGCACCCCGCGCTGCTTCAGGCCATCAAACACTTCTGTCGCATTCGCCACGCGGAACAGCAGAAAATTCGCCTCGCTGGGGTAAACCTGCACGGCAGTAATTTCACTCAACTGCCGATACAGCGTGGCACGATCCAGCTTGATCTGTTCCGCCTGCTGCAACAGTACCTCGTGATGTTCCAATAACTTTTCGGCGACCACCTGCGGCAAGACGCCGACATTATACGGCAAGCGCAGCTTTTCCAGCTGCTCCAGCCAAGCCGTGTTGCCCGCCAGAAAGCCGAGGCGCAGCCCCGCCATGCCGAGCTTGGAGAAAGTGCGCATCACCAGCAGGTTAGGATAGTGCGCCAGATGCGGAATAAAGCTGTCGCCGGCAAAGGCATAATAGGCCTCGTCCACCACCACCAAGCCCTGTGCCGCCTCGATAATCTGAGCCACGGCATCCGCCGAAAACAGATTGCCGGTGGGGTTGTTCGGATAGGCCAGAAACACCAGCGCAGGCTGTTCGCGCTCGATTGCCGTGAGGGTTGCCGGCAAGTCCAGCGAAAAATCGGCCGCCAGCGGCACGCCGACATAACGCATTCCGGTGAACGTCGCGATCATCCGGTACATCACGAAAGACGGCTCAACACTCAATAATGTCGCACCGGGCTTGTTGAGCGCCATCGCCAGCAATTGGATCAATTCATCAGAGCCGTTGCCCAGCAATACCCCCGCCCCGTCCGGCAAGCCGGTTACGCCGCGGATTTTCTCCTTGAGCGATGCGGCAGCAGGGTCGGGGTAACGGTTGATGGCGGCATCGGCGACCGCCCCGGCGATTTCGCTACGCAATTCGTGCGGCAAACGATAGGGGTTCTCCATTGCGTCCAGTTTGATGTAGCCGCTACTGTCGGGCACATGGTAGGCATGCAGGTCAAGAATTTCGCGGCGCAGCAATGTGCTTGCGAGGGAGGAAGCGGAGGGCATGAAACGAATCGCTCAGTAAACGAGTGGCATCACAATGGCGCGGAGCTTATCACAGAACCGCTCATCTTGTGATTGCCGGCCTTGTCCAGTGATAAGTTGGCTTAAACAAAGGGTCGTGCTTCAACGCAGCAGCCGTTTTCCGGACGCTATCGCGCTGGTGCGCGCCTTTTGTACTTCGGCGGGAATTGCGTTGCTATCGCTGCACCCTCTGGCGATTTCACCGGCATCCACCGCACGCGCAGCGGCCAATAATTCCAGCAAATATGCTGCTTGCGGGTAGTCATCCTGTTCATGTCCGCTGCGACCGCGCACATCCGAGGCGCAGACTTGCAATAAGCGCGAGAAACGTTCCGGTCTGCGCCAGGCATCTGCTGACTGGAATAATTTGAAGATAGTTTCGGCGCGCAATTCAAAGGCATGATGGATGTCGCCGTGATAGCGTGCTGCCAGCAACGCCAGATCGCTGCATTCGCCCGGTACGCGCAGTCGCCGGGAGAGTTTTTTCAGCAACTCCACGCTGCGCAACTCATGCCCGATGTGGCGCGGCAAAATGTCTTTCGGGGTGCTGCCCTTGCCCAGATCATGCGTCAGTGCGGCGAAGCGCACTTCCAGCGCGTAATCGTGCCGCGCGGCATCATCCACCACCAGCAGGGCATGAATGCCGCAGTCGATTTCCGGATGATATTTTTCCGGTTGCGGCATGCC
>Ga0209000_1002019_pt1 | contig 11716 bp, 10 predicted proteins | sample RifGroD2_FD_183998 | JGI IMG/M metagenome (GOLD analysis project Ga0209000, IMG submission 183998) | Groundwater microbial communities from Rifle, Colorado, USA - Groundwater D2 (SPAdes) (version 2) | ecosystem: Environmental > Aquatic > Deep subsurface > Groundwater | place: Rifle, Colorado...
TTAAGGGTTGAGAAGACGCCGAGCAGGATGAAGGTGATGATAAGTATGGGGGTGAGGCGCGAGCCGATAAAACCCTCGGCCATCCGCCCCGCCATTCCGTATTTGTGTTCTGTGTTCTGCATGGTGGTCTCCGTTTATCTGCCCAGTTTGGCCGACATGTCGCTTACCGCGGCGGCGTCCAGCGTTTCCGAGGCCAGCAGCGCCTGGGCGTGGAAGAGGTTAAGCTTGTAGAGGGTTTCCTGGTAGGCGGCTTCGGCCTGCAGCACCGAGGCTTGGGCTCGCAGCACCTCCAGCACGCTCTGGCGGCCCTGCCGGTAGAGGGGGCGGAACAGTTCCAGCGATTTGCCGGCTTTTTCCAGTGTTTCTTTGGCTACCGGCAGGCTTTCCCTGGCCGCCCGGTAGTTGTTCATGGCCTCGGCCAGTTCTATGGAGGCCTGGCGGCGGGCCTCGTCCAGGCGGCTCCTGGCCATTGAGGCCTCCGCCCGGGAGGCCTCTTTCCTGGCAAAGTAAGCCGGGTCGCCTATGGGCAGGGAGAAACGTACCCCCAGCAGGCGGTTATCCCTGAAATCCGACAGGCTTTCCGAGTTTACTTCCCAGGTGCCGAAGGCTTCTACCACGGGAAGCAACGAGTTTTTCTGCTGCTCGGCCGAGATCTCGGAAATTTGAGCCAGCCTTTCCAATGCCCTTATGTCGCGCCTTCCCGCCGCTGAGGCGGCCAGGGAGCCGCGCTCGTCCGCATAGGCCGGGTCGGCCAGGCGGCCCAGGGCGGAAACGCCGCCGGGCAGGCCTACGGCTATGCCGAGCTTCTCTTGTTCCAGCTCCAGCGCCCGCTCCCAATTAATACGGTAGCCCTTAAGGGTGGATAAGATGGCCTCGGCGCCATAATAGTCGGAGCCCAGCACCATTCCTTTATCCTTGAGCATCTGGGCGGTCTTCAATTCTTCTTCGGCCGCACGCACGCTTTCCGCGGCCAGCTCCGTCAGTTTTAAGCGCAGCAGCACGGTCAGCCACTGGTAAGTGAGTTTGAAGGTTATGCCGGACCGGGCCCTTTCATAACCGTTCTGGGCGGCCTCTACGCCCAATTCGCCCATTTTTGCGGCATTGGAGAGGGCGAAACCAGTGAAAAGGGGGACGCCGGCCTCTATGCCGCCCATATAGTTGCGGGCGGGGGAGGGATCGTTGATGGTGGCCATGGAGGCCAGGCTGAAGGTGCCCTGGCGCATAGCCGTGGCGAAAGCGTATACCGGGTCATTGCCATCGGTGTACATGCCTTTGAGCTTGAGGCCCCCTAAACGGCCGGATTTGGCCTGTTTAAGGGAGGCCCTGGCCCCGCCTACCCGGGAAGCCTCGGTTTTAACTATATTGTCCTCCTTTAAGCCCAGCCCTACCGCCTGTTCCAGCGTCAGCTCCGCCGCCTGGCCTATGGCTAAAGGAAAAATCGTTAAAATTAAAGATAAAACGAGTGTCTTTTTCATTCTGTTCTCCTGTCCCTGCACTAAGTAGATGCAGAAAGGGGCAAAAGGTTTCAGGCTGTTTTTGTTCTTGTTTGGCCAGGACCCATTGACAAGTCAATATATTCGCTTATAATATTAGAGCGGCGCCGTCGATATCAATTAAAGAAGCTGTTATGGTCTGGGTCTTTGGGCCTACGCGCGTATGGGGCCAAGGACCTTTGATAAAAGTCAACCAATAAGCGAAAATATATCAGGCAAGTTTATGAAAAAGGTACTAGGTTTAACTTTGGCGGCTCTGACCGCGCTCTCCATGGGCTTGATGGCCCAGGGCGCCGGCTTTGACGAGCTTTATAAGAGCCTGCCTCAGCCGGTCGCCACCACGGCGGCCGCCGTTCCCGTTCCCGCGGAAGTGGCTCCCAAGGGCGGCGCGGCCCAGGCCGGCGAACGCGAGTGGCTGGTAATGGTCTTCCTCAACGGCCGCAACAACCTTTGGAGCTCCGGCATAGCCGATATAAACGAGATGGAGACCGTGGGCTCCACCGACAAGATGGCTGTCACCGTGCAGCTGGGCCTGCTGCAGGACCGGGGCACGGGCGCCCGCTTCCTGATACAGAAAGACACACAGTTCCCCGTGACCAACCTGATCGCCGGCGACAGGAACATCGCCCACATAACCTCGGTTGGCGTGAAAGTTCCCAACGCGGACATGGGCAGCTGGCGGCACCTGGTGGACTTCGCCAAGTGGTCCATCCGCCGCTACCCGGCCAAGAAGCTGATGATCGTGCTGTGGAACCACGGTTCCGGCCGCATAGACATAGGCGGGGCTGATAACAGCGGCTCCGAGCTGGGCATAGCCTACGACGACCTGACCCGCAACTTTATCCGCAACCGGCAGATAAAGCAGGCCCTGGACGCCATACGCGCCGAGACCGGCCGCAAGGTAGACATCCTCGACACCGACGCCTGCCTGATGCAGATGGCCAGCGTGGCCTACGAGCTTAAAGATTCAGCCGATTTCGTGGTGGGAGCCGAGGAGATAGTGCCCGGCCCCGGCCTGCCTTACGACACGGTGCTCGGCGCCCTGGCGGCCGACCCCGGGATGTCCCCGGAACAGCTCAGCCGCACGCTGGTAGCCAAGTTCAAGGATTTTTACGGCGGCAATATGACCACGCTGCAGGGTATGGGCGCGCTGAAAGCCAACGCCGGCACCACCCTGTCGGCGGTGCGCAGCTCAGCCTCCGCCGATTTCGTCTCCGTGCTCAACGCCTGGGCCTTGGAGGCCAAAAAACCGGCTAATTTCCCGGTGCTCAAGGCCGCCATGGCCAGGACGCTGGCTTTCGAATACGGCAATAACGGCGGCAACGGCAACGACACCGCCACCAGCGCCCGCTCCCGCGACCTGTACGATTTCGTGAAGAACATAAACGCCGACGCCAAGGCCTCCCCGGAGCTTAAGGCCCTGGGCGCCGACCTGATGGACTTCATAGACAGCGGCAGCTACGTGATAGCCAACGCGATCACCGGCCCCAACGCCGCTTATATGCGCGCCAAGGGCATGGCCGTCTATTTCCCCAAGATGGTCTACGATCCCAGCTACGACGAAACCATGTTCGCCCGCGATTCGCAGTGGGACGAGCTGATAAAATTCATGGTGAACCAGGAGTACGGGTTCTGAGACGGTTATGAAAAGGATAAACCTTATAACCTTCCTGCTCTCCCTGGCCCTGGCCGGGAGCGCCGCCGCGCAGGGCCTCACCCCGCAGGAAACTTCGCGCCTGGCCGCTTTCGAGGCGGGCCTTAGCTCCGCTAACCCCGTGGCGGCCCGCGCCCTGGGAACGGATAAAGAGCTGATGGACAAGCTGACGCTGCTGGAGCCGGAGCGCGCCGCCGCTCTCCGGGCCAAGGCCGCAGCCCTCGCCGATTTCGAACGCCAGCTGGACAAGGAGTGGAGCTCCGACCAGACCCGCAACCTCAGCGCCTCCCTCGCCCTGCGCCTCACCCGGGAAGGCCCGCTGGCCAGGATGGGGCTGGCCCCGCAGCCGGAGAAAGTGCGGGCCTGGGCCGCCCGGTACAAGACCTACAGCTCCGAGAAGACCCTGCTTATCGGCAAGGCCGTAAAAGACTGGGACGTGATTTTCGCCGGGTTCTCCTTCAACCCCAAAATGCAGAACTCGGGCGGCACCAGTTACCTGACGGGCTGGACGGTAAAGACCTCCACCGGCGCCTACTTCCTGGAGATAGGCCGCAGCGACCTCATTTTCCGCAACACCGCGGCCGAGATGAAAACTTTCTGGCTGGACCTGACCCTGAAGGAGCGCAACGATTACCTGGGCAGCAAGGCGGCAGGGCTGCTGAGCGGCGTTTTCATAGACGGCTCCACCCGCACCGACGCCACTTTCCAGCGCTTCGTCTCCGGGTTCCCCGCTTTTGAGTATCTCGACGCTTCCGGCAAAGGCCGCCTGGACCGCTACGTCTCGCAGATGCAGGCCGCCGAAGAAGTGAAGGCCAAACTTTCCGCCAGCCAGCTGGCCGGGCTGAAGACGCAGACCGTGGAGCAGCAGATGCTGCAGCTCGGCAGCCTGTTCGACAAGAGCGAGGCTAAGACCGGCGTAGTGGCCGAGCGCACGCTGGACGCCAACAGGCCCTCCCGCCCCGACGAGACCCTTTCGGCGCAGAACAACGACCTGATCACCGGCATGCTGCGCAGTTCGCTGGTTAACGAGGTTAAGGGGTCCGCGCCCGGCGACAAGGTGGCCGCTTTTTACGCCGCCAACAAGCTGGAACTGGCCATAGAAAGCTGCCAGGGCTGTCACGCCAAGTATGAGCCGTCCACCGGCCGCATAGTCATAGATTCCGAACTGGTGCAGCAGTACCTGCGCGCCAACAATATCAGCCCCGACGCCCTGGTAAAAGACAAGGACGCCATGGCCGGCCTGACCAAGTACGTTTCCCCGATCTTCGTGCACGAGGCCACCCACCAGATGCAGCACAAGTGGGCCGCCGACGCCGGCATCTACAAGCCCTATACGCAGGAGGACGAGATAGAGGCCCTCTCCATGGAGGCGCTGCACACGACGCAGAAGAAAGCCTCCGACCCGCGCTTCCGCTCCATCTTCCTCACCATGGGCAAGTCCTCCTCCTATGCCCAGCAGCGCGTAGAGGTTTCCAAGCGCTTCGAAGGCAACCAGAAAGAATTCGGCGACTTTGTGCGCCAGCAGTACTACTACGGCGTGCCCTCTTTCGAGGCCGCGTCCTCCGAAGTGCTCACGGCGGTTTCCGCCGAGCTGGAGCGCCGGCGCGGCCTTGGCGCCGCCGAGATAGGGGAAATTGAATCCTACGGCAAGAGCCTTTCCGAAGTGCGCCAGATGTCGGCTCGGGAGATAGCGGATTCCGCCCTGGATATAAAGTCGGCGGCGCTGCGCAAGATCCAGGCCGACCTGCTCAACGGCAGCGTTTACACCCGGCATTACGCGGGGGCCGAGGATTGGGCGCTTTCCATGCGCAAAGCCGCCGCCAAGAAGAGCGGCGTGCCCGCGGTCTGAGGATCTATGTTTAAGACGCTTACCCTTTTGATGGTTTTCTGCCTGCCGGCCTGCGCCGGGCCGGCCAGGAAAACCGTTGCTCCGCAGCCCGCGGTCTTTAAGGCCTTCGCCATGGAGGATAAGTCTTTCAGCTGCGAAGTGCCCGCCGCCTGGCAGCAGAAGCGCGACCTGGCCAAAGAGGCGCGCGACAAGACGCCGCAGCTGGAGCTGCTGGGGCCGCGGGCGGAAAAATCCCCCGTTATCATCTACGCGGCTTTCTATTCAAAAGAGGGCAAGTATTTCGACGGCTTCCAGGATTACATAGATCGCAACTCAAAGGATTCCTGGGGCGAAACCGAAGATAAATACGGGCCGGTCAAAGAGACGGCGCTCGGCGGGCGCAAGGCTTTCGTTTTCGACCGGGAGGTAAAGACCTCCATTAACCCGGAGAGCCCCTCGGGGGAGACCGTGCAGATAGTGGAAAAGTTCTACGTGATCCCCGCTGCCGAAGGCTTCTTCGCGCTGCATTTCTACGCCCCCAAATCCGCCGCCAAAAAGCATTTGCCGGTTTTCGAGAGGCTGGCTAAAACCTTTAAGGGCAAAAACTGAGCTGCGGGTGACGCAAAAAAATAACCGCGCCGTGATCCGGCGCGGTTTTTCTTTGCCTTCAAGAGAAGGCGTTGCCTGTTCAGCGGAGTTTTTTCGCCTTGAGGTGGGCTATCAGGTCGGCGGGGTAGTCCGTTATGATGGCGTCAACCCCGGCCGCTATGGCTATGTCCCACTCTTTGGGCGTGTTGATGGTCCACGGCGCTACCGGGATGCCGGCCTGCTGCGCTTCCTTGACGGCCTCGGCGGTTATCCATTTGTAATTAGGGCTCCAGATGTCGGTGAGGGCCGCTTTAAGGGCCGGCACAATGTCGAGCAGCTCCTCGTAGGTGAGCTGGGAGGTGCGTATCTCCGGGGCCAGGGCTTTTATTTCCTTCAGGGTGCGCACGTCGAAGGACTGCACCATCACGCGCGGCCCCATGGCGTTGCGCTTCACCGCCTGTACCACCAGCGCGGCGAATTCCGCCGGGGCGGGGGAGAGTTCAGGATCGTAGGGAAAGATCTTGGTCTCTATATTGAACTCCACCTTGGCGGCGGCGGGAAGTTTGGAGGCCCTTACCAGGGCGAACACCTCCTCCAGCGTGGGCATGCTTGTGCCGGGCACGGAGGCCTGTCTGGGGAACTTGGGGTTGGTCAGGGTGCCGCAGTCGTAAGTCTTTAGTTCCTCAAGCGTGAGCGAGCGCAGCGGCAGGGGCTTTTCCAGTTTGGTGCCGCCGGGGCCAAGGCAGCGCTCGGGGGTGACGTTGGGCTCGTGGGAAACCACCACTACGTCGTCCTTGGTCACGCCCAGGTCCAGCTCCAGCACGTCTACGCCGGCCTTGAGGGCTTCGGCAAAGGCGGGCAGGGTGTTCTCCGGCATTACGCCGCGGCAGCCGCGGTGGCCGTGCACCAGCGGGGCTTTAGGCCCGGCGGCCAGGGGAGCGGCGGGGATAGCGATGAGGGCCAGCAGTAATAGTTTTTTCATGGGTTTCTCCTGATCTGATGATATAAAATTAAATCCCGCCGCCCTAGAGCCGCGCTGCCTTTAACAGGCGCACTTTGCGCGCCACTTCGGCGGGGTCGCGGCGGGAAGCCTTCAGCTCGCCGTCTCCGTGGATATGGAAGTAATCGTCGCGCAGGCCGGGACAGAGCGCGGCGAGGGAGCAGGCGCGGCAGGCGGCGTGGTGGGCCTTGGCCGGCGCGCCGGCGCGGCCCGAAAGCAGGGCCTGCCTGGCGTCGAAGGAGGCGTGTTCGAACCCCGGCATCAGGCAGAGCGGGACGTTCTCCACCAGGCATTTTATCCGGCCTTTCAGCAGCGCCGCCTGCGCCCCGGCCAGGTAAGGCCGCACCCTGGCAAGTTCGGGCACGAGGGAGCGGTTCTTGTGAACGCGGCCCATTACGCAGGGCATGGTGAAAAGCAGGTGTACCAGCCCGGGAAAATTCTTAACCGCGAAAGCCGCGCAGGCCGGCAGGGTGCGGTAGTTAAGTGAGTTTATGACGAAGACCAGGGAAACATATTTCCTGCCGGGCGCTCCCAGGACGTTTCTGATGCCGGCCAGCCGGCGCTCGAACGCTCCCGGCGTGCCGGTGAGCAGGTCGGAAAGCTTTTTCTGGTGCGCGGGGAAATTTATATGGAAGGTGGTCACGCCGGCCGCCACCAGCCGGCGCGCGTAGGCCGCGTCGGCGAGCAGTACGCCGTTGGTGAACAGCGTGATATTCTTTACGCCGCGCGCACGGGCTTTGGCTACGATCTCCGGCAGGCGGGGGTGCAGCGTCGGTTCCCAGCCGCTTATAGTCAGGTGGCGGCCGGCGCGCTTTATGGCGGCGGCCACTGTTCTGGGACCGTGCGGGCGTATGAGGCCCTCCGCGCCGCAGAAAACGCAGCGCTGGTTGCACTTCTGGTTGAGGTTCACCAGTTCGGTGAAAGAAGGTTCGTTGTCTTCTGCCATATCCCGGCTCAGCTTATATTATAGTAGGTAGGGGACGCTGATTCCTAAATTCCTAATTACAATTAGGAATTTAGGAATCAGCGTCCCCTCTTGTTGCCCGTTGCCGCTATGGTGTAAACTCTAGCTATGCCGCCGGCTTATTTCGACGCCCACGACCATTTGCAGAACTTCGGCTCCGACGCCGACCTGGACGCCGCCCTGCGCGCGGCCGAGGCCGCCGGCGTGCAGGGCCTGCTCTGCTGCGGCACCGCCCCCGAAGACTGGGCCCGGGTGCTGGAGCTGGCCGGCAGGTATCCGGCGGTGCGGCCGGCCTTCGGCCTGCATCCCTGGTTTTCGGCCGAGGGGGGCTGGCTGGAGAAGCTCGAAGAGTTCCTGCGGCGGCTGCCTTCCGCCTGCGTAGGAGAGATAGGGCTGGACGCCGCTAAAGGGCTGCCAGGCCAGGAAGAAAATTTCTCGCAGCAGCTGGCGCTGGCCGGCCGGTTCCGCCGCCCCGCCGTCATCCACTGCGTGGGGAGCTGGGGACGGCTGCTGGAACTGCTAAAGAAGACGGACCTGCCCGCTTTCATGCTGCACGGCTACGGCGGCTCGCCGGAGCTGGTCAGGGAGTTTGCGGCGCTGGGCGGCTACTTTTCCTTCGGGGCGGAGCTGACGGACCCTAAAAGGGAGAAGCTCCGGGCCGCGCTGGCCGCCGTGCCGCGGGACCGGCTGCTGTTCGAGACCGAGTCTCCGGAGCCGGGGCCCGGCGGCAGGAACTCCGGGCCGGCGGACGTGACGGCCGTGGCAGCCGCGGCCGCCGTGCTGCTGGGCCTGCCGGAGCGGGCCCTGGCGGATCTTTCTTTTGAGAACGCGAAAAAATTCACCGGGGAGACACCATGAACGAAGACAGGCTGGCGCGCATACGCCTTATGCTCGGCGAAGAAAAACTGGAGCGGCTCAAGAACTCTTTTGTTACGGTGGTGGGCCTGGGGGCCGTGGGCAGCTACGCCGTGGAAGGGCTCGCCCGCTCCGGCGTGGGCCGGCTCAAGCTGGTGGATTTCGACGTGACGCGGGCCAGCAACATTAACCGCCAGCTCTACGCGCTGGGCTCTACGCTGGGCCGCCATAAGGCCGACATCGCCGGCGAGCGCGTGGTGGATATTAACCCGCGCTGCAAAGTAGAGGTGCTCAACCGCTTTGCCAACGAAGACACCTTCGAAGAGATCCTCGACGGGGCGCCGGACCTGGTGATAGACGCCATAGATTCGCTCGGTCCCAAGGCCGGGCTGATAGCCGCGACCATCAAGCGCGGCCTGCCGCTGATCTCTTCCATGGGCGCCGCCCTGCGCACGGACCCGGCCGCGGTGCGCGTGGGGCCCATAAAAGAAGTAAAGGGCTGCCCGCTGGCCGCCAAGGTGCGCAACCTGCTCCGCAAAAGCGGCACCCACCTGGATTTTACCTGCGTTTATTCGCTTGAGCCCGTGGGGGAACTTAAAAAACGCCGGCAGGTGGATCCCGAGACCCAGTATTTCGAACAGGGCCGCCGCCGGGCCGCGCTGGGGAGCCTCCCTACCCTCACCGGTATCTTCGGCCTCATCATCGCCAACGCCGCCATCCTGCAGCTCTCCGCCGATAAATAAAAAAACCGCCCCGCCTCCCAACGGGGCGGAGCGGCGATGTTTATTTAAAAACTATTTCGCCAGCAGTTGGAAAAGCACCCAGTATTTATCGGAAGCGACTTCAAGAATCCTCGCGGCAGGGAGGGTCTTTTTTATTTCCTCGTAATCGCGCGGTACGGCTATTACCAGCGTACGTGCGGCGCCGGCGGGAGCCTCTGCCGCCAGTTCTTCCGAAGATATGACCTGTTTTGCGAGCTCCCTGGCGCTGTAGAATACCAGGCCCTGGTTGAAAATGTAGATGCGCTCCTTGTAGAGCATCAGCCTGTCGGCGGGGCGGGCCACCGTGTTGACGGTGCGGTACAGGGAGATGAACTCGCTGGACTCTTTAGCCGGCGGCACCGGCAGCAGCGCTGCCAGCAGTACTCCCAAACCGAAGACGAGCGCCGCCCAGTGTTGGAAGTAGCGGAACCTGGCGTCGCTGATCAACCGGTTCAGTGTGAGGGCCGCAAAAATAGCTGCCGGTACCAGCGCCGGCACCAGGTAGCGCACCCCGAAGACGCTGCTGACGGAGATGGCCGCCATAATGGTCCAGAACCAGGGGAACAGGGCGGAGGCCGCCTCCCGGCCGCCCGGGCCGCGCAGCCCTTTCAGGGCCAGCCACATGCCGTAGAAAGAAAAAGCGCTCCAGTAGAACATACGAAACAGGTTCTGTGTGGGCCTGTAGAAAGGATTCTCGTAACCGGGCAGGCCGCCCTGCACCAGAGGTCCTATGCCGCACTGGGAGTTCAGGAATTCCAACCCGTGGGTAAAGTACTGCGGCACGGCCCAGGCGGCCACCAGGCCCAGGCCTGCCAGCAGCGAACCGAGGAACCAGGGGCTAAAAAGTTCTTTCCAGCGGCCGGCCAGGACCAGGTAGAGGGGGACAATGGCCAGGGCGTACATGCCCTGCAGGCCTTTGAAGTAGTACCCCAGGGCTACGGCCGGGCCGTAGAGCAGGTGGTACGCTGGACCGCCGCGCGAGGCCTTCACCGCGCCGTAGACGCTCAGCGTCACCGCGAAGGTCACTGGCATGTCCAGCATGCAGCGCTGGGTGTAGCGCAAGAAGAAAAGGCTGGTGGAGAGCACGAACAGAGTCAGGAAGGCGACCTTGCCGCCGTAGAGCTCTTTGGCCGTCTTATAGGTGAAGAGGAAGGTGAAGAAGCCCGCCAGGGCCGCCGGGAACTTGGCCCAGTACTCATTTACGGAGAACAGTTTGAAGAATACAGCCTCGAGCCAGAAATAGAGCGGCGGCTTAAGCCAGCTTACGGCGCTGCCCTCATGCATGGTGAACCAGTCGCCGGTCTGCAGTATGGAGGCGCCTATGGCCGCGTGGGTCATGTCGTCGAGCTGCGGCAGCACATAGGGTTGCAGCTTTACGAAGCAGAGAATAAATATGAAAAAAAGATAGACCCGGGAAAGCAGTTCGCCCCGCTCTTCCGGAGGAAAAGAGAGCCGTTCGTCCGGAGCGGCGGCCAGTTTTTTGAAGAGTTCCTTGAGCGCGTCCACGCGGCTATTCTATCATTTTTTCCCGGCGGGGGCGGGCTGGGCGGCCCAGGAGATTATGGCCGGTATTACGGAAGGGGTTTTGAACATGTCGACGCCGTGGCCGCCGGCGGCTTCCAGGGCGTAGGCCGGCAGCCCTTTGGCCATGGCGGCCCTGTTAAGCGCGGCGGCGCTCTCCCAGGCGTAGCCGTCGGCGCGGGAGGCGACGGTGAGCACCCGGAAAGCCCGCGGCGCAGTGAAATAGCCGGGCGTTTGCACGCCCGCGTAGTTAAGGCCCGGGGAAAGCAGCACCAGGGCCGCGGGCTTTAGCGACCCCTCTGCCGCCGCCTTGAGCACAAGGTTGGCCCCTATGCTGGCGCCGCAGAAGACCTGGCGTTCGGGGGGCGTTCCCCGCTTGTCCAGCCAGGCCGCTCCTGCCTCTATATCCCTCGAGGCCGCGTTCCAGCCGGCCTCGTCGAGCGAAGTATAGCGCAGTTTTTTCCCGTTGCAGCGGGCGCTGCCGCCGTGCCCGCGCAGGTCCAGCGACAGGTACCCGTAACCGCCGGCCTTTAACTGTTTCTGAAAATTCCCCCACTCATTCTTATCCGACCCCAGCCCGTGCGCATTAACAAACACCAGCGCGCCCGACGACGGCGCCAAATAAAACGCCTCGATCCTGCAATTATCCGTAGAAGTAAACACCACCGTCCTCTCCTGCGCCCAGACAGGCGTAGTGAGAAATAGCGACAGGAGAAAAAGTGTGATACGCATAAATATTGGGTGCTCGGGGGCACGGCCAGGTCGGGTTAGCAAAACCCTCCCGGAGGCCCGAGCTTACGTAAGCGCGAGGGCCGAGGGAGGAGGGGCGGGCACGGTGTGTCCCGACCCCGTGTTTTGCGTTCCGACCTGGCCGGGTCCCCGTTGAGGGAATTTTAATTAATCTTTCTCGTGGTGCTTCTTCCAGGTCAGGGCCAGCAGCAGGATGGCCAGCACGCACGAGACCAGCAGCAGCTTAAAGCCGCCGTCCCAGCCCCACCGGTCCACCACCCGCCCTATCCCCACCTCCGCAATAACAGCCCCGAACATATAGC
>Ga0209000_1002022_pt1 | contig 11709 bp, 8 predicted proteins | sample RifGroD2_FD_183998 | JGI IMG/M metagenome (GOLD analysis project Ga0209000, IMG submission 183998) | Groundwater microbial communities from Rifle, Colorado, USA - Groundwater D2 (SPAdes) (version 2) | ecosystem: Environmental > Aquatic > Deep subsurface > Groundwater | place: Rifle, Colorado...
AGACCAGAAAAAGGGACAATAAAAATGGCATCAAGCGGCGCATATGATTAACTTCAATACTACCGGCACAGCTTACCATAAAACAATGTATTCCGTTCAACCGGCGCTCTCCTGGACGGATCAGGGGTGCTGTGTATGCTCGATCCCCTGACAAAGCAACGAAGCGATATGCTCGTCGTTAATGGAGTACCAGGCGTTTTTTCCTTCCCTGCGGTACTTTACCAGCCTGGCGCCGCGCAGCGCCCTGAGCTGATGGGAGACAGCGGACTGGCCCATCTTAACGACCGCGGCCAGATCACAGACGCACATTTCCCTCTTAACCAGAGCGTGCAACATTTTTACGCGGGTAGGGTCCCCGAGGGCTTTAAACAGCCCGGCGGCCTGTTGCGCTTGGGCGTCGGAGATCAACCCCGCCTTGGCAAGGCAGATCGTCTCGGGGTGCCTGCACAGCCCCTCGCATACCGCGGAATCTTTCTTTTTGGCCATAAGTGGCACATATGAATATGTGCTCACATGCAATATAGCAGACTATCGCGCTTTTGTCAATGGCAGCTGTAACAAATTGAGTAAAGGATACAACAGTAAACTTTACGCAACTTTAGTAAAGGTTACTAACCTTTACACAAGATACACATCCAGGCCGGGGAAAATGTACGTGCGTTGTGTAAATCCTGTACCGCTTTTGTTGGTTGCCGTCTGAATTAAAGTAGCTTCGCGGCAGCCGGGCGTCTTAGAGCTGGGAAAGTTTCCTGGAATGCAGATGTATCTTAACTATTCCTTCAAGATCTTTCCAAACACCGCGCACCTTACAGGTCTTATATAACACACAGTTCCTGGTGCCGGTGCAGCACGCTGTTCTCAATAGCGATCCCCCTCTTGAGGTGGCCCTGACAATATCAGAAAGGCTGATGTTTTCAGGTGGCTGGGCCAGTTTAAACCCGCCTTTTTTTCCTTTTGCGGACTTAACAAAACCGTGCCTGACCAGGTTCTGAAGTATTTTTGAGAGAAAGGGGTACGGGATAACAGTTCCGGCCGCAATGGCTTTAAGTGCTGTGACCTCGTTGGGATGGTCTTTCAAATAGACCATGCAGCGTACTGCATAAGTGGTTATAGGCGTTATACGCATTTGATTAATTTTATGATACGCGCATATTGGCGGCATCGCGGCAGTAGCGCACTTTTATTATTTCCGCCAGAACGGACACCGCGATCTCCCCCGGAGTTTTTCCGCCGAGGTTCAGCCCTATGGGCGCATATACACGCTTGTCCCTGGCCGGGAAGACTTTCTTTTCGCCCAGCAGGCGGTAAACCTCTTTTACTTTTTTGGCACTGCCTATCATGCCAATATAGGCGGCCGGGGTTTTTATCGCCTCATCCAGGCTTTCCCTATCCAGCGCGTGACCGCGTGTAACTATTACTACATAGGTGTTTTTATCTACCCCGGCTTCCCGCACGGCCTTGTCCGGTCTTTCCGTTATTATCTTGGTGGCGCCGGGGAAGCGGTCCGCATTGGCGAATTCCGCACGGTCGTCAGCCACTGCATAAGAGTAGCCCGCCAGGCGCGCGGCCTCAGCTATTTTTATCCCCACGTGGCCTGCCCCTATTATCAGCAGCTTTACGGCGTCCTTGTAAATATCTACGAAGATCTCCACCCGGCCCATACAGATCATGCCGGTATTCCCTTTCGGTTTCAGGTCGAAGCTGAATTTCCCTCCCTCTCCCTTTTTCAGACAGTCCAACGCCTGTTTTATCGAAAGAGCCTCAAGAGTTCCCCCTCCCACGGTACCGCGAATGGAGCCGTCTTCGAAAACCAGCATTTTCGCCCCCGCTTCGCGCGGGGTGGAACCGTCCGCCGAGATTACCGTTACAAAAGCCGCCGCGCGGCCCTCGTCTAAGGCTTTAGAAAGTTCCTTGATCACGTTGCCGGCTTCGTTCATACTTTATCCTGTTCTATCCCGTACAGTGCGCAGGAAAAAGAGTCGGGGACATGCCAGCTACCGTCCAGTATCCTGGCCCGCGCGCGGCACCCGCCGCGGCACTTGGCGAAATGGGCGCAAGTCCTGCATTTTTCAAGTTTATCCCAGTCGTAAGCCACCGCTACCGCCCCGCTGGCGGTATACTTTCTATAAAGGTTTTCCAGCGGCTCAAACGCCAGGTCGCCCATCTCTTCTCTGATGTTCTGGAAATAATGGCAGGCGTAAACTTTCCCATCAGCGGAGATGAAGCACTGGCCTATGCCGGCATTGCAGTAGAAACTGCGGCTGCCGGCCAGGCGCGTAAAGACATCCGCGTTCTCGTCCCCGCCCGATAGCAGGCCTTTGTTGAAAAGGTCCTTGGCATTGGCGGCGGACAACTGCAGCCCGGAGGACGCGTCCTTTGCCTTGCCTATGGGCGTCACGGAAGAGAAATTGACGCCGCTCGCCCCGAGCTCTCCGAGACAGAACTCCTGGAACTCTTTGACGCGGCCATAGGTGCTGTCCTGCACCATCGCGGTTATGAATACCGGCACCTTCTTCTTCACAAAAACCTTTATTCCTCTCAAAGCCTTTTCAAAGGCCCCGGTCCCGCGTATGATATCGTGTGTGTCCTTGAAAAAATCCAGGCTTACAATTGTCTTCGCCACGCCATACTGCGCGAACATGTCGGCGGCTTTTTCATCGGCCAAGGTCGCGTTCGTCATGACGAATACGCGCATGTCTCTGGCGCGGGCGTTCCTGAGCGTCTCAGGAAGCAGCGGGTTCAGCAGCGGCTCGCCGCCGCTGACTACCAGGTTGACCGGTTCCAGCGCGTCTATACCGGCGAAAACATTCTCCAGCATCGCGGGATCGATATCTTTCTGCGAAAGGGCGGCAAAGCAATGCGCGCAGCGCAGGTTGCAGCGGCCGGAAAATTCCAGTTCCACCAGGTCCAGCAGGCTCTTCTTCTTTACCGGCAAGCGCCTGTCCTCCGCCAGCCCCGTGTCCGCTCCCGCTATGTCTTTAGCCGCCAGCTTGTCGTAGATGAATTTTTCCTTTTCGGTCATTTCGGCGGTTGATCTCCGCCCAGCCATGCTTTCAAGGACAGCCACGGCTTCGGCGTTCATCCGCACTTTGTAGCTGCTGGCTGTGTGGTGCAGCCAGACATCATGTTCCAGGTACTTTAAGACGCAATCCTTGATTCGCATGGTTATAAAAGTTAAATTTAAGGGAGGGCAGCCCCTGCACGTCTGTGTGTTAGCGCCGACAAATGCAGAGGCTGCTCCTCTTTTTACTAGCTGCTTCTCTTAGTCGCCGCAGCCCGTCTCGGGGCAATGCGCGTGCTCTTTCGGTCCAACCGCTACTTCATTGTGTTCTTCGAACAGCATGAGTAACCTCCATACTTTCACTTCTCCCGGGCCATGCTGGCGGCCAAAGGCCGCTGCTGACCCGGAAATCTTTGTTTATTTCTTTTCCACCAGGTTCATGCCGCACTTGGGGCACTTGCCGGGCTTGTCGCCCTGGTAATCGCCCATGGGGCAGACATAAACTTTAGCCTGAGGTTCCTGTTTCTTGTTTAAATACTTTTCCGGGTTTTTCAGGAAAGGTTTTGGACAGGCAGGGCAGCAGAAATAATAAACCTTGCCCTTATATGAGGCCGAAAGGGTTTTAAGGGTTACCTTAACCGCATCTCCCATTACCGGACAAACCGCTTCCTTGCCCACCTCATCTTTGGTTACTTTGCGCATGGCGGCTTTGTCTGGTTTAACTTTGCTGTTGGTTTCGACTGCCTGATGCGGCGCCGTGCCAGTGCTGTCCACTTTTTCCATCTTCATCTGCGGGCACGGGGCATTCCCTTTTTTGCTGCATTCCTGCGCAAACGCCGGTGCGCTTGCGAACACCAGGGCGAACGCATACATTATTGTCAGTTTTTTGTTCATAAGTTCTCTCCTTGCTTTAATACCTCGCCATTCCTTTGTCTATCTTTTCGGCCCAGGCGTCTATGCCACCTTTGAGCACGCAAACATTAGTAAAGCCTTTGGCCTTCAGGGCGCGGTATGCCGCTGTGGATTTGCTCTGGCCCTTACAGTAGAGCGCAATATCGTCGTCCGGCCGGAACCCAGCCCCGTTCTTAACAAGCTCGTCGAAATCGACCCAGGTGTCGCCCTCGATGTGGCAGAGGTCGTGCTCCCAGGCGTAGCGCAGGTCCAGCACGCGCGGCAAGCCACAGCATTGCAGCTGTGCCAGAAGGCCTTCCGGGGTGATAAATTCCACGGCTATTGAATTCATGAATTTCTCCTCTTGCCGCGCCTTGGTGCCGCAGACGGGGCAGTCCTCCCGTTTCTTCAGCTCTATGACGTTGAAGTTCGCCAGTTGAAAGTCCAGCATGGCGAATTTCCCCTTCAACGTTTCAAAGCCCAGTATAAGTTTCAGAACTTCAAGGGCCTGCATGGCCGCCACGGCCCCGGCGGCGGGCCCCACCACGCCGGCTTCGGCGCAGCCTTGGTCCTCAAGGGACTCCATATCCGGACAGAGACAGCCAAGGCAGGGACCGCTTTGCGGGTCAAAGACGGATAATTGTCCTTCGAACTGGTACACCGCTCCGTGCACATACGTCTTCCTGAGATCCAGGCAGGCTCTATTTATGGCGGCACGGGTCATAAAATTGTCCGTGCAGTCGGCGATATAATCGTAGCCTGCAAGGGCGGCTTTTATATTCTTAACGGTCAGCATTCCTTCATTCGCGTTCACTTTTACTTCCGGGTTAATGTCCAGCAGTCGCTGTTTCGCCAGTTCCGTCTTCAGCCCGCCTATATCCCCGGTTCCGTAGATAAGCTGCCTGTGCAGATTTGAAAGTTCCACCGGACCGAAGTCGAACACTCCTATTTCGCCTACACCCGCCCCTGCCAGGTAGCCGAGCACCAGCGCGCCAAGCCCGCCGGCGCCCACTACGGCCACCTTTGCGGCTTTTATCTTCTCCTGACCTTCGGGCCCGACGCCGGGTATTACAAGCTGCCTTGAATACCGGACGAGTTCTTCCTTCGAGAGAGGCATAATTTATTTCAGGGCACGGTCCAGGTCTTTTACCAGGTCATCCGAATTCTCTATTCCGGCCGAAAGCCTGATCAGCCCATCGGTTATTCCCCGCTTCAGACGCTCTTTTTCCGGTATAGCCGCATGCGTCATCGTAGCCGGGTAACAGGCCAGCGATTCAACACCGCCCAGGCTTTCGGCCAGCGTGAAGATTTTGAGCTTTTTAAAGAAAGAATCCGCCGCGCGTCTGCCGCCTTTGAGTTCGAAGCTAACCATGCCGCCGAAGCCGTCCATCTGGTCCGCAGCCAACGCGTGTCCCGGATGGTTTTCCAGTCCCGGATAATAAACTTTAGAAACGGACGGGTGTCCTGCCAGGAAAGAAGCCAGTTCGAAGGCGTTGGCTTCGTGGGCCTTCATGCGCACCGACAGGGTTTTTATTCCCCGCAGCGTCAGCCAGGCGTCCCAAGGTCCAGGCACCGCGCCTGCGGCGTTCTGGTAGAACTTTATTGTCTCGTGCAGCTCGTCGCTTTTGATAGCGAGCAGGCCGCCTATCACGTCGCTATGCCCGCCAAGATATTTTGTGGAACTATGCACAACTATATCCGCGCCGAGTTTTATTGGCTGTTGGAAATACGGAGTGGCGAAAGTGTTGTCAACCGCCAGCACGGCTTTCCCTTTTTTCGCGATTCCGGCCAGCGCCGCAATATCGGTTATGCTGAGCAGCGGGTTAGTGGGCGTTTCCGCCCAGATAAGGCGTGTGTTGCGGCGCATAGCTCTTTTGAAAGAGGCCGGGTCCTTTGAATCCGCATAGGATATTTCCAGCCCCCATTTTTTAAACACCTTCTCGAACAGGCGGTAGGTGCCGCCGTAAAGGTCGTCGCCGGCCACCACGTGGTCGCCTTTCTTAAGCAGCCCGCCAAGCACCGCTGTTTCGGCGGCAAGCCCGGAGGCGAAGGCCAGGCCGAATTTAGCGCCCTCAAGTGCGGCTATGCAGTCTTCCAGGGCTTTGCGTGTAGGATTGCCGGAGCGTGAATATTCCCAGCCCCTGTCCTTGCCTATGGCATCTTGTTTATAGGTAGAAGTCTGGTAAACCGGTATGTTCACAGAGCCGGTCTGTTTATCAGCCGCCTGTCCGGCGTGAATAAGTTTGGTTTCAAATTGCATGAGTTTTATCCTTGGCTTCCAGGAATTCCCGCCGGAGATGGTTCAAAAGGTCCACCTTGGTTATCAGGCCGTAGAACTTTCCCTCACGGTACAGCAGCCCAGCCATGCCCTTGCCGAGGATAGCTGTGATTTCCTCAAGCGGGGTGGAAGGCTGCACCGTTACCAGATTCTGCGTCATGTGCTCCCGGACGGGTTTGTAGTAATTGGAAAGGTCTTTGTGGACGGCAAGCAATATATCCGACTCGTCGAGTATGCCTGCCACCTTGCCGTCTTCTATCACGGGGAGCTGCGCGTATTCGTACATGCGCATCCGCATGAACGCGGTCATCAGCGTGTCGGCGGGCTTCACCGAGCACACGGAGCCTTCGTGGAACGGGCGGCCTACCAGGTCGCGCAGGTCTCCGAACGCCGCCTTGCGCAGGAAGCCATGGTCAGCCATCCAGAAGTCGTTGAACATCTTCGAAAGGTATTTATTTCCGCTGTCGGCTACGATGGTTACTACGCGTTTAGGCGTAACGCTCTCCCGGCAATAGCGCAGCGCCGCCGCCACCAGAGTGCCGGAAGAAGACCCGGCCAGCACACCTTCCGTGCGCAGCAGATCGCGGGCGGTGGAGAAGCTTTCCGCGTCGCCTATCGTGTAGGCTTTTGTTACTCTGGAAAGGTCCACTATGGGCGGGATGAAATCCTCGCCTATCCCTTCCACGAACCACGAGCCCGCCTTGCCCAGGGTTTTATCTTTGATATAGCCGGCCAGCACCGAACCGGCAGGGTCCGCCAGCGCAAATTCGGTAGCGGGCGAGACGCGTGAAAAATAGCGCGAGAGGCCGGTGATGGTGCCGCCTGAGCCCACGCCGCACACTACGGCGTCCACCTGGTGCCCCATCTGTTCCCAGATCTCCGGGCCCGTGGTCTTTTCGTGAGCCGCCGGGTTGGCCGGATTGCCGAACTGGTTGATATAAAAACTGTCCGGCGTCTCCTGCGCTATGCGTTCGGCCATGTCCTGGTAGTATTCCGGGTGGCCCTTTTCCACATCCGAGCGCGTGACCACTATCTGCGCCCCCAGGGCCCTCAGATGCGAAACCTTTTCCTGGCTCATCTTGTCCGGGATCACGAGGGTCAGCTTGTAGCCCTTCTGGGCGGCCACCAGTGCCAAGCCCAGGCCGGTGTTGCCGGCGGTGGCCTCTACAAGGGTGGACCCTGGGCGGAGCTTGCCTTGCGCCTCGGCGGCGGATATCATTGAAAGCGCGATACGGTCCTTGATGGAACCGCCGGGGTTCTGGTTCTCCAGTTTCAGAAAAAGCTCGCAGTTGCCGGTATCTAGCTTTTCCACCTTAAGCAGCGGCGTATTTCCTATAAGGGACAGTACTGAATTGGTGTAGTTCATCGGTTCTTTCCTCAATTAAAGGCGTTCTCTTTCTTTTTCCATAAAAAGAATATGACCGGGTAAACCAGCAGTTCCAGGGCGAAGCTTGTAAAAAGGCCGCCTATCATCGGCGCGGCTATGCGTTTCATCACGTCGGAACCGGTTCCCAGCGCCCACATTATGGGCACCAGGCCCATGAAGGCCGCGGCTACGGTCATCATCTTCGGGCGCACGCGCTTGACCGCGCCGTGGATTACCGCTTCTTCCAGGTCCTGAACGGAGTTCATGCGGCCGGCTTTCTTCATCTCGTCGTAGGCCAGGTCCAGGTAGAGCAGCATGAACACGCCCGTCTCTGCGTCCAGGCCCATCAGGGCTATCATGCCCACCCATACCGCTATGGACATGTTATACCCCAGCAGATACACCAGCCACACCGCGCCTATCAGCGAGAAAGGCACAGCAAGCAGCACTATCGAGGTTTTCACCGCCGACTTGGTGTTCATGTAGATTAGCAGGAATATTAAGAACAGGGTCAGCGGCAGCACGAATTTGAGACGTTCCCTGACGCGCAGCATGTTCTCGTACTGGCCGCTCCACTGCAGCGTGTAGCCTGCGGGAAGTTTCAGTTTCTCCCCCACCAGTTTCTTGGCTTCATTAACATAAGAGCCCACGTCCACGCCTTCGATGTCTACATAGACGTAGCCCGACAACATGCCGTTCTCGTCGCGGATCATGGCGGGACCCTGGCGGAACTCAATGTCGGCTATCTCGGCCAGCGGCACGTTCACACCGTTCTCGGCAGTCACCAGCACGCGGCCCAGCTTATCCACATTGTCGCGGAAGTCCCGAGCGTAGCGCACATTAACGGAGTAGCGCTCGCGGCCTTCCACCGTGGTGGTCAGGTTCTGGCCGCCTATGGCGGTCATCAGGGCCATCTGCGCCTCTTTAACGGTCAGACCGTAGCGGGCCAGCGCCGGCCGCTTCAGCGTGAAGTCCAGGAAATAGCCGCCGGCAGTGCGCTCGGCGTAGACGCTGCGCGTGCCCTTTACCTGCCGCACGATTTTCTCCACCTCAATGCCTGTTGCCTCTATCTTTTTAAGGTCCGAGCCGAATATTTTTATGCCCACCGGGGTTCGTACGCCGGTGGTGAGCATATCTATGCGCGCCTTTATAGGCATGGTCCAGGCGTTGGAGACGCCGGGGAACCGCATTTTCGAATCGATATCGGTGATAAGTTCGTCCCAGGTCAGGCGGTCATGCCAGACATGCCGCAGCGGCCTTTGCGCTATTTCCGGCATCCATGACGAATACCAGCGGTCTTTCTTCCTCCACTGGTCCTGAGGCTTCAGCACGGCTACAGTCTCCATCATGGAGAAAGGCGCGGGGTCGGTGGAGGTGTCTGCGCGGCCCGCCTTGCCGAATACACGTTCTACTTCGGGTATGGATTTGAGTATGCGGTCCTGCGCCTGCAGCAGCCGCTGCGCCTCGGTGACGGAAATGCCGGGCAGGGTGGTGGGCATGTAAAGTATAGTGCCTTCGTTAAGCGGCGGCATGAACTCCGAGCCGGTCTTGAGATAAACCGGGATGGTCGTCAATATAAGGAACAGCGCGGTACCTATTACTTTTTTAGGATGCTCCAGTGTCCAGCGGCATATAGGCTCGTATACCTTGAACAAACGGCGGGAGATAGGATGTTTTTCTTCGGGATAGTATTTTCCGACAGTAACTGCATTAAATATATTAGATAGCCAGGCCGGTTTGAAGTGTGAGTAATCCATGCGGGTGAACATCATGCGCAGGGCCGGGTCAAGCGTGATGGCGAGGATCGCCGCCACGAACATGGTGAGGTTCTTTGTGTAGGCCAATGGCTTGAAGAGGCGGCCTTCCTGGTCCACCAGCGTGAAGATGGGCATGAAAGCTACCGCTATCACCAGCAGCGAGAAAAAAACCGCCGGGCCCACTTCCTGCAGGGCCTCCAGGCGCACGGCGTGGAAATCCCCTTTGCGCCCGCCGCTCTGCCATAGTTCCAGCTTTTTGTAGGCGTTCTCCACCTCCACTATAGCGCCGTCTACCAGCACGCCTATGGAAATGGCTATGCCGGATAAAGACATGATGTTTGAAGAGATCCCCATGAAATACATCGGGATAAAAGCCAGGAGCACCGATATAGGTATGGTGACTATGGGAATTACCGCCGACGGAATATGCCAGAGGAAGATCAGGATAACCAGGCTCACTATCAGCATTTCTTCGGTGAGCTGACGCTTCAGGGTGGCTATAGCCCGCTTTATCAGGTCCGAGCGGTCATAAGTCGGCAGTATCTCCATGCCCTCCGGTAATGAGGTCTTGAGCTGTTCTATGCGTTCCTTCACGCGCTCTATCACTTTTAACGCGTTTTCGCCGTGGCGCATGACTACTATGCCGCCCACCGCGTCTCCCTCTCCGTCCAGGTCGGAAACGCCACGCTTTATTTCAGGCCCAGCGGTGACCGTGCCAAGGCTTTTTAAAAGCACAGGCGTGCCGCCGCCGCTGGCCACCACGATGTCCTCTATGTCGGTTACGGATTTAACATAACCTTTGCCGCGTATCATATATTCCGCGCCGGAGTATTCTATAAGCCGGGCGCCCGCTTCTTCGTTTCCGTCCCGCACGGCCTTGAGGACTTTATCTATAGATATACCGTAGGCGGACAGAGAATTGGGGTTCAGATTCACCTGGTACTGCTTCTGGAAGCCGCCGATGGCGGCCACTTCGGCCACGCCTGGCACCGACTGAAGCTGGTAGCGCAGGTTCCAGTCTTGGAAGGAGCGCAGTTGGGCCAGGTCGTGGCGGCCCGTTTTGTCCACCAAGGCGTACTGGTAGATCCAGCCCACGCCGGTGGCGTCGGGACCAAGCTCAGTCTTAACGCCTTCCGGCAGTTGCGGGAGTATCTTGCTCAGGTATTCCAGCACCCGGGCGCGCGCCCAATATATATCAGTGCCGTCTTCGAAGATTACATAGACGTAGGAGAAGCCGAAGTCCGAGAAACCGCGTATGGTCTTAACTTTCGGTAGGCCTAATAGAGAGGTTATGACCGGGTAGGTTACCTGGTCTTCTACTACGTCGGGCGAGCGGTCCCACTTGGAATAAACTATCACCTGGGTATCGGACAGGTCCGGTATGGCGTCCAGGTTGATGTTTTTCGCGGCGTAATAGCCGCCGGCCACGGCGGCCAGTGCGAATATCAACACCAGCACCCGGTTACGCGCCGAAAAAGCGATAATATTCTTGATCATAAAATCACGAGTCTCTTCTAATTTCCCAGCGCCGCTTTCATCCTGGATTCCGAATCTATCATGAAATTGGCGGAGGTCACCACTTTCTCTCCGGCGCGCAGGCCGGAGATTATTTCGGCGTAATCGTCGTTGCGCCGACCGGTCTTTACTTCGCGCGGCTCAAAGCTTCCTTCCCCCTTCAGCACGAAGGCTATTTCTTTTTCACCGGTGTTGAGCACGGCGGCTACCGGCACGACGAGCATTTTTCCCAAGTCCGCTTTTATAACAGCCTCCACGTACATCTCGGAGCGCAGTTCCAGGCCCGGGTTGTCGGTTTCTATGCGGGCGCGAAGCGTACGGGTTTCCTCGGAGAAGATCGGATCGACCGAACGCACCGTTCCTGAGAATTCCCGGCCCGGATAAGCGCGCGAAGTTATTACCGCTTTCTGCCCCGGTTTTATCGAGGCCGATTCGTACTCGTAAACCTGGGCGTAAACCCATACCTTGGCTGCCGCCAGCAGCAGGTTGTCGTAGCGGCCGGTATCACCTTCCATGGAGTTCAATTGTTCCTCGCCTATGCCCATCTGGCGCAGTTTTATCTTTGATGAATCCACAACGGCCTTGGCTCGGTCTATAGCCTCCTGCCAGGAGCCGATCTTTATCTTTTCATAGGCGGCTAGTGATTCGCGGTATTCGCTTATGGCGCGGTAGAGGTCCGGATCATAGGCCACCTTGCCCGAAGCCCGGATCGTTTTTGAAAGAGTTCTGTAAGCCGCTTTTTCGGTTTTAAGGCCTATCATCTGCTGTTTTTCCGGCGGCAGGGAAACCGTCCCGCGCCCGGCTACGGAAACCCCGCTGGTTTCGTCCTCGTAAACCGGGACATAATCCATACCCATCTCATCTTTCATAGGCTTGGGGGATGTCACGGCGGGGTTCATCG
>Ga0209000_1002035_pt1 | contig 11657 bp, 16 predicted proteins | sample RifGroD2_FD_183998 | JGI IMG/M metagenome (GOLD analysis project Ga0209000, IMG submission 183998) | Groundwater microbial communities from Rifle, Colorado, USA - Groundwater D2 (SPAdes) (version 2) | ecosystem: Environmental > Aquatic > Deep subsurface > Groundwater | place: Rifle, Colorado...
GCGTTAACGGATTGGATATGAATTTAAACCGGCAGGAAGAACAGCAGACCGCGCAAAGCCAGATTGGCCGCCACGCCGGCCAGCACATCGTCGAGAACTACGCCGAAGCCGCCGCCCACCGCGTTGTCCACCTGGCGTATGGGCCAGGGCTTAAGCCCGTCGAAAGCGCGGAAGAGGCCGAAAGCCAGCGCCAGCGCGAGAAAATTGTGCGGCAGCCAGGCCACGGCCACCCAGTAGCCCACGGTCTCGTCGATGATTACGCGCTGGTCGTCCTCTATGCCGGTATCGGCACAGAATTTATGGGAAGCCAGGACGGCTATTACGGTAATTATCAGCAGGAAGGCGGCGTACTGCACACGGCCTTCCGGCAGCAGCGGGATGAGCAGCATACCCAGCAAGGTGCCAAGCGTACCGCCGCCTTTTGCGCGCGATTTCCCGCTTACCTTCGCAGGCAGGAACCCGAGGTAAAAGCAGGTAGCGAGCAGCGCCGACAGTTTAGAGAAGATAGTGTTCATCGCCACTTAAATTTTAACAGATTTACGACGGGATAGACAGCATGAAACGCAAACTCTCCATAGCAACAGGCCTGGCCGTCAGCGCGGCGTTCCTCTGGCTTGCCTGCCGGCATGTGGACTTTCACGCGCTGGCAGCAATACTGGCGGGTATTGAACCAGCGCCGTTGCTGATGGTGGTGCTTGGGGTCTGCGCCGAATTACTGATACGCGGAATAAAGTGGCGGCTATTGCTGGCCCCGTCCGGGCCGGTGCGCGCCTGGGATACGACCCGAATAGAAGCCGCAGGCCTGGCCCTAAACAATGTGCTGCCTCTGCGGCTGGGGGAGGTGGCGCGCGCGGCCTTCGCCGCTAATTACTTTAAGCTGCCTATCGCGACCATACTCTCGACGATACTTGCGGAGAAGGCGCTGGATTTTGCGGCGCTTCTACTATTAGCCGCCGTAGCAGCCGCCGCAAGCGGGACAGCGTTGCCTTCTGCCGGACGAGGGCCGGTGATTCTGGCTGTGGCATTAACCCTCGGCGCGCTGGCGCTTCTCGTCGCTGGCGCCAACGCTTCTGGCCGCCTGGCCAGGCACCCCGGGGTGCAAAGAACAGTTAACAGCCTGAAGCTTGGCCTTACGGCCTTCACTTCGCCTGTTACGGCGGCTTGCGTATGTACACTTGCCCTGCTGCAGTGGTTTATAAACTCGCTTAACTATTACTGGGTAGCTTTAGCGTTCGGCCTGAGCTCCGTTACTGTGACAAAAAGCGCAATACTTTCTTTCACCGGAGCGGCGGCGTCTTCCGCGCCGGGAATGCCGGGCTATTTCGGCAGTTTTGAACTGGGGGTAAGCGCGGTGCTTACAGCCTGGGGGATAAACCGGGAGGCGGCCTTGGCCTACGCCGCTACCGCGCATATCCTGAGCTACCTAGTCGTAACCGCGGCGGGCTTGTTCTTTATTTATCAGATGGGGCAGTCGCTGGGAAAGATCTGGGAAGAATTCTCAGCAAAAACACCGGAGGGGGGCAGAGCCATGGAATCATCAAGCCATATACACAAAGAAAATGCGGACCCGGTTGGGGACCAGCATACTTTACCAGAAGGGTACGGGACCACCGAGGCCGTACTTCTGCCAAGAGACCCGAACTGGATGTTCATTTACTGGGAGATCTCAGACCAGACCAAAGCCGAAGTGCGGGCAAAACACGGAACGGATATTTTTGAAAGGGCCAGACAGGTTATACGGGTGTACGACACAACGTCGGATTCTGACGCCCGGAAACACTTCGACAGCCCGGTGCTGATGGAAGCCAAAAGCTGGTACATTAACGTGCCGGAAAGCGGCAGGACCTACTGTTGCGAGATCGGCCTTGCCACGCCGGAAGGCGGCTTTATAAGCCTGGTGCGCACAAACAACATACAACTACCCGCCGGCAGGCTGTCCGACACGGCGGACGGACAGTGGCTGTCGGTCACCCCGGACTTCGACAAGCTGCTGCAACTCTCCGGCGTGGAATACATAGGCAAGGGTTCCGGAGAGGTGGCGCGCTCGCTTGCTCAGCGTTGGGAAGCGCTGCGCGGCATATTCTCAAAAGCAGAGGCTTGGGGCGTAAATTCGATCACGCCGCCTGCGCAACAAGGAACGGCGCAGAAGAAGTTCTGGCTGGCGGCCGATTGTGAAGTGATACTTTACGGCGCCACCGAACCGGACGCTCTGGTTTCCGTATGCGGTCGCAAGGTGCCGCTAAACCCCGACGGAACATTTTCCATGCGCTTCGCGCTGCCGGACGGTGAGATGAACCTTCCGGTGAAAGCGGTTTCAAAAAAAGGGACAGACACGCAGGAAATAGAAATAAAAGTCACAAGGACCACCAAATCCTATGACAAATAATTCCAGCTCCGGGTCCGGCTGCGGCAACCCGCAAGAGAAGACAATACTTATTGCCTCGGACGACGAGACGCTATGGGAGCTGCTGTATTACATAGTCCAGAAGGAAGGATTCAGGATTGAAAAGGCGGACTCAGACGATGAAGCCATTGATAAAGCCCGCACACTTCACCCCGACCTGATACTCCTGGGATTAAAGCCGCATGACAGCTACAAGACCTTGCGCGAGCTTCAGACCGATGACGCCGTTAACATCCCGATAGTCCTGTTGTCCAACCGGCAGATAGACCACTCGACGGCGGAACTGATAAGGCAGGAGCCAAATGTTAAGGGCCTGCTGCAACAGCCCGCCGGCTCAGCAAATCTTGTTGTGCTTCTGCATAGATTGCTTATGACAAGGCCATCTGGAAAAACGAGGACTACATAGCGCTGTGTTTCGCCAATACCACCATGAATGAGTCTACATTTAGGACTTCCGTATCTCACGCCGTGCTCTCGCGGCTGGGTTGGCTATATCTGCTACTAGCCGGCAAAACCGCCAGGATCAATATAGCAGGCAACGACCAACACCCCGGCCCAGTGATCTATGCGCTATGGCACGAGCAACAGGCCATGATGACCTATATAAACCGCGGCCACGGGATATGCACCATGGTAAGCCGGAGCAGGGACGGCGAATATATGGCAAGGATACTGCGCCATTTCGGCTACAACTGCGCAAGAGGGTCCAGCACGCGCGGCGGAGCAACGGCCTTGAGATCCATGATAAAAGCGGCAGGCCAAGGGTACTCCCTGGTGGTTACGCCTGACGGCCCGCGCGGCCCGGCCAAGCGCGTACAAAGAGGGATACTGTATCTCGCCCAAAAGACCGGGCTGCCGATAGTGCCGTGCGGTTGCTTTGTCTTCCCCAAAATAACCTTCTCAAGTTGGGACAATTACCAATTCCCGTTGCCGTTAGCGACGGTTAATGCGGTTTACGGGACTCCCATGCAGGTCGCTGCAGAAGATGACCTGGAAAGAAAAGGCTTCGATCTGGAATATTTCCTCAACACCGCCACAAACGATGCACGATTCCTTTGCCCTGATGAGGATCCGTTATAACTGACGCCCAGGAGGAGATATGAAGGAAGGAAGATACGATCCGGCAGTAGAGTTGGAGAAAGGGGCTACACTCGATGCCGCCTCCTACGATAAGACCCAGAAAATAAAAGTTTCCGGGACTATTGTTACGGTCGGCGGCAAACCGGGCAGGGCTGAAATATCGGGGATAGCTACAGGGCGGACCGACAACAGCATTAATGGCACGCTGGGATTATGGCTTTCCATCTTCCGGTACATGCGCCCCGACGGCACGATTGACCATGTGGCAGGCTGGAACATAATGCTGCCGCTCGCCGCAGGGCAAACGCCCCAGGAGACCGCAAGGGCTCTTGTGGCGCGCATCAATGCCGGCAAAAGGCCATATAAAGCAGTCGCCGCCGGGTTTAAAACAATGGCTACTATAGCGATAGTTTTCACCGGAGAGTAGGAAGCGGCAGCGCATGAAAAATGCGGCGCGGTTCACAACATGGAAAAGACCCGATTAATACTTACGATAGTGACTCCGGAAAAGACCGTTATCTCCGGCAAGACGGTGGATTCGGTCACGCTCCCGTCTTTCGGCGGCGAGATGGGCATACTACCAGGCCACGCTTCTTATGTGGTACAACTCAAAGAGGGAATACTGCGCTACCATGACGGCCCACACAGGGAGATTTTCGCCGTACTAAGCGGGTTCGCCGAGATCCACCTAAACAAGGTGATGATACTCGCGGAAGCGGCGGAACTTGCCACAGAGGTAGACGAGGAACGGGCAAAACAAGCGTACAGGAAGGCAAAGGAAAGCGTAAACGCCCGCGGGGCTGACCTGGACCTGGACGAAGCCAACGCCGCGCTCCGGCGCGCCGCGGCAAGGCTTAAAGCGGCGGAACTTAAAAAGAGCACACGCAGATAAGGAGGGGGGATAAAATGAAAAGGTCTTTATTGCTGTTTCTGTTTCTAATCCTGGCCGTAGCTGAACGAGGTAGCTGCGCGGAGAGCAAACCTGTCTGGATGTGGGTATCCGCAAATGAGTATTACATGACAATGCCCACCGGCCAGGACCTGGATATTTCGGGGGATGGTACCGAGAGCGTTAAACCCTGGGGCCTAGGAATGCGGGCGGTCGGCCATGAAACGTTCTCAAAAACCGCAGGGCTCCAATTCCAGAGCGTGAAAGTGGAGAGCCCCACGACCGGCAAGAACACATTTTACATGCTGGAACTGCTGGCCGGGATGCAGTATACAAGCCCCAAAGTCCCCGGGCGGCCGTTGCGCTTTACTGTTTCCGGCCTTGGGGAATTCGGCCTATCCGACACCACCCTTTATGCAGCGCCGATGATAACCGCCGGCATACTATACACGACCGATGAATCAGCCCTGACCCCGACAGGATTTACGTTCGACATATTTTACCGCCTCACCGATATAGACCTGGATAACGTTGGCGGGGGAAGGGCCGGAACATTGAAGTCTGCGGTCGGGGTTAAAGTCGGGTATGTCTTTGAGGGGTTTTGGACGACGAAAGAGAAGGCTAAAGATTGAGGAGGACACCTAAAAATACGACAGAAAACGTTTTTCCAACCCGACACTACGCTGTCGGGATGATGTTCTATACTATTGGCATGAAGAGTGAGCGATAAAGAGGTAAAATTATTTAGGGGCTTATCACCACACCAGCAGATTATAAGGAGACCATTATGGCAGACCCACGCGGCTTTGTAAGTTTCGACATTGACCACAATGAGGACGAGAAAATCCTTTTTGTCGGCCAGGCTAAAAACAAACGGACACCTTTCAGCTTTGAAGATTGGTCTTCAAAAGAACCTTTGCCTCAAGCCGAATGGGAAAGGATAATAAAAGAAAAGATTTCCAAATGTAATTTTGTAGTGGTCCTTGTCGGCAAGAGCATGGCGACGGCAACAGGGGTAGTAAAAGAAATAAATTTTGCCCGGGCTGCTGACGTTCCGGTCTTTGGGGTATATGTAGGAGATGCAGGCACTTCCAGCACACTCCCCACCGGATTAGCGAGAAATCGGACTATTAACTGGGATTGGGACGCAATCGCCTCAGCAATCACCCAAGTCATGAAAGAGGGGAAAAACAAATGAGAAAAGCGTTAATTGTCGGGATCAACGACTATCCTGGCGCAGATGCGCTAACGGGGTGCGTCAATGACGCAACAGCAATCGCATCTACCCTCGAGGTAAATGGGGATGGCTCTCCGAACTTTGATGTAGAGCTTATACTAAATGTTAAAACAAAAGCCGAACTCAAATCTCTGCTTGCGAAGCTATTTTCAGGGGACAGCGATATCGCGCTTTTTTATTTTGCCGGGCATGGAGAAATTAATGAGCTGGGAGGATATTTAGTAACTCCTGATGGACAAAAGTACGACGAAGGGATCTCCATGCAAGATATCCTGACCTTCTCCAAGAATTCAAAGGTAAAGGACAAAGTAATAATACTAGATTGCTGCCATTCCGGGGCCATGGGGGCGATAGGTCGAGATTTCCCAGAATCGCATCTAAAAGAAGGCACCTCCATACTCACCGCGAGCAAATCAGATGAACCCTCAATGGAAACCCCGAACGGGCATGGGGTTTTCACCGAGCTCCTTTTAAGCGCATTGCGGGGCGGCGCCGCAGACCTGCGCGGCCATATTTCACCTGGAGGGATATACGCATATATCGACCAAGCCTTGGGGCCATGGGATCAACGCCCTGTCTTCAAGACCAATGTGACAAGGTTCACTTCATTGAGAACCATACAACCTCAAGTCCCACTTGAAACTTTGCGAAAAATAGCAGAGTATTTTCCCAAGCCGCAGGACGAATACAAATTAGACCCATCATATGAGGACACCAACACAAAAGAAGTGCCGCATGAACTTAAGGTTCCCTACGCAAAAAAAGGAAATGTGATGGTTTTCAAAGATTTGCAAAAACTTCAAAGCGTCGGGCTTGTAGTTCCTGTCGATGCTCCGTACATGTACTTCGCCGCGATGGAATCCAAGGCCTGCAAACTCACATCACTGGGCTATCATTACTGGAGATTGGTAAAAGATAAGAGGATTTAGCCCATGTTCCAAAGAAAACGCGCCGACACTCTTGTTTCTACCGTGGAACAGAATTACGGGATAAATTTAAATACACGAGCAGATACCCTGTTAGGGAACCTTCTGCAGGACAGGGGTTTTGACTCTTTATCTCAGTTACTGGACGGGTATTATAAACGCTTAACTTACCCGGCCAGGAAACGCAAGATCTTCATTAGTTTCCACATTGAAGACTTGCAGCAGGTTAATGGTTTTCGCTTAATGGCGCACAACCCCAATCTCTTAATAGACTTCAATGAAACAAGTACCCGTGAGCCGGTGCAAAGCGAGCGTAGCAGTTATATTAGACAGGCGATAACCCAAAAGATTTACGATGCCGCCATCTTGATCTGCCTGATAGGCAACGGGACAGCATGGCGTGACTGGGTAGAATGGGAAATTGAAACAGCGGCGCGATTCCACAAAGGCATCTGTGGTGTAAGGTTAAAAGGCTCTTTTGGCAGAACCCCCGACGGGCTTACCAGCCGGGACGCCCCTATTGCAAAGTGGGACATGCCGGACATTATTGCCACCATAGAATGTGCCGCGGCCAGGAGAAGCTAAAGCCCGCTGGGGTTTAAGCCTGCCGAGGGAACAGGAGGAGAAATGGCATTATATAGCGCGGCAGAATTATGGCAAGTGCTGCAGAATTCAGGGCAGACACGGACCGCATCCATAAACCTGTCAGAAAGCAGCAAAAGTTTTTCAGGAAACTACGACATATTTTTATCCCATAGCTCACTGGATGCAGGGACCGTTGCCGCCTTAAAACAGCATATTGAAGAGACAATGGGATTTTCCGTATATGTTTATTGGATAAATGACCCAGCGCTCACCCGCGCTATCTCAAAAGAAAATGCCAGAACCATTAAATCCAGAATGGACGTCTGCACATCCCTAATCTACGCCTTCTCGGAAAATTCGTCTCAATCTAAATGGATGCCGTGGGAGTTGGGCTATTTTGACGGAAAAAAGAACAGGGTGGCGATACTGCCCATAACGACCGAGCGCAACCAATTAAATTCGTATTATGGGCAGGAATATTTAGGGTTGTATCCGTACATCACAAAGGGGATCTCTACCGGCACCAATAAGGAAACCCTATGGGTGCACGAAAACGAGAGCACGTACATGAACTTCAGGAGCTGGCTTTCCGGGATGGACCCTTTAAAGAGATAGACCGCGTTAGCCCAGGTGATGTTGTATGCAATTTAAGGGGCTGTATTTGTTAGAATTATAAGAAGTTCGGGGACTCATTCATTGTTTTTACCTCTTCGGCATCGCTCCCGGTCTTACATTGGCGGCGGAATATAGAAATGGAAATCAAAAAAGACAACTGGGCTTTAGGGTTAGGCGGCGCATTAGTGGTGCTATTGATAGCGTATGTCTCCATTGTTCTTTGGGTATATTTAATAAAGCCTTATTTCCCATTTGTGGAAAAGTTTTTAGTCGTACCCACGGAAGTTAATTTGCAGAACGCAAAAATGGCAGGGACCCTTTCGAAGTTGGTTGCCAGTGGGACAGTTATCCCGATTGGTGAATTTTATGGCCACATTATTTCTTACTACAACACCCTGATCACCCTGATGATGGCCTTGCTGGGAATTGTCTCTTTAGTGGCTTATATGTACATAAGAAGTGTATCCACTGAGGAGGCAGAAAAAAAGGCGCTGGAACACACCAAAGAGTGTTTCAAAAAAGAAGTACCCAGCATGCTTGCGGAGAGCACCGAAGAATGGAGTTCTGATTTTCAGGATGATATGGATGAGCTGAAAGAAAAGGTCACAACACTGGAAAATGAGATTGAAAGGTTAAGAACACAGGGTGGAACGTCAGGCACGGACACGGTAGACCCGAATGGCAATAATTAAAACGAAACCCCTGTCCGAATTCCCCACGGACCAGATAGAGTCACAGTCTTACCAGACTATAGGTGACATCTATACCCGTGCCCAGGACCTTGGCATCACTACGAACCCCTTTGACATAGAGTCACTGCTTAAACGTCTTCAATTTACTGTGTGCAGAGAAGAGATGGACGTTGATATTTCGGGCTACATTGAGAACAGGTCCGGAAAATGGTTTATCGGGTTAAACCAGTACCAAAACCCTAAAAGGCAGCGCTTCACCATGGCCCATGAGTTTGCACATTTTTTATTTGATGCCGAACAGATAGGGCAGACTAAACGCACTGACACTATTCTGTTCAGAGCCAATGACCGCGATGCGGTGGAGGTCAGGGCCAATGATTTTGCCGGCAAGCTTTTAATTCCGAAGAACCAGCTGGACGCCTATATCGCCGACGGGATAAAGTCCATCCAGGACCTGGCTGATAAATTCAATGTCACTCCCGCAGCGTTAAAATACCGCGCTTTCCGGCTTGGCTACGTAAAGAGCTACTGACAACATGGAATTCAGATATCTACCGCTGATAAAGACCACTGACGCAGAGCTGAAAGCCGTGGCCAACCTGGACCCCAAGGTCAAGAGCGGAATATTACCGATATTCGAGTTGACCCGGTCAAGGCGCACAACGCTTAACTCGCAGGCCACTGTAGATAAACGGGTTGAACAGATAAAAGAAATCATCGGGAAGAATCCGTTCATACTGGATTTAACCACCGAGGACACCCTTTCCAACACCGAAATCGCCTCGATGCTGGAATGTACCAATGGGTTTTCCGAGTGGTGCAAATTTATAAAGCGGGTAGTTCAGACAGAGAAGCTCAGCGCCATCCCCGTTATCCACTACAACCCGTTCGCGATCACGGACGTAAAAAAAGAGATAAACACCCTCAAATCTATTTCTCCGACATTGGCTTTCAGGGTTAATGTGGACGAAGAAGACTTAATGACCTATCTGGAAACAATTGCCTCTGTTTTCGATATGTCCAATTTGGTTTTGATATTGGACGCCGAGTTCCAGAAATTGAACGACGCCAGCGATACCGGTGACAGGTCGGGGCAGTTTACAGACGCCCTAACCCAGATCAAAAGCCGCTACTCGCCGAAAGGGATAGCGTGCATATTCTCTTCTTTCCCTTCGTCCGTAAATGGGGTTTACGGGGGCTTCGATACCGGCGACTTTATTATTTCCGAAACGGTAACGCATGATAAACTTCTCACCGGCTTTAAGAATATTTTATACGGCGATTACGGTTCCATTCACCCCAAACGGTATAATGCTTTCGGAAAATGGATACCCCGCATCGACAACACCTACGGCAGTTCCAGGTTTTATTACTATCGGCAGCGACGCGAAGCGGGGGGGTATATTGAGGCAGCTAAAAAATTAATAAAAGACCGCCGTTATCAAAAAATAAAAGAGTTTGACACGTGGGGGGATGAAGAGATCGCTTTAGCCGCCGAAGGCACCCCGACAGGACGCGCTCCCGCGCATTGGATAGCGGTAAGGGTCAACAATTATATAACGATGCAGTACCTGCGGGTTAGAAAATGTCCCCATATGTCTTTGTAAGATAGTCCAGGTCGGCATAGCTTGTAGGCACTGATTTCTCGCTTAAAAACAGCGAGAATCTTTTTTTGTAGCGGAAGATCAACGAGCTCACTGCTTGCTTATATATTTGTGACACCGTGTTTTTTTTGCAAAGCCTGCTCCGCAGCAATTCAACGGAATCCGCGCCTGAAACAACATACTTCTGCAGGTCACTTTTCCACAAAAAATGCGCCAGATTTTTTTTGCTCAGTTTTTTTGTAGGGGTCGCCTTCTTTACTTCAACAACTGTCCCGTCCGTGTTTACCAGCAAGGAGCCAATATTTTTCGGCAGGTTCCTAAGGCGTTTATCGTTTACATACTTCTTGGAAACAACCACGTAAGTTTTACCAAAACTAGTGCCATAACTTTTTATTTGCCCGGCAAATCTTTTTAGAGTATCGACGTCGCTCTTAATTTCAAACGCGAACAGTTCTTTACGTTTTGTTATCAACAGGACATCGACCCATCTTTTTCCCGACAGGAATGGGACTTCCACCCCTATTGTGTCTACCGGATAGGTTTTCAACAGGTAATCCACCAGCTTGCATTTGATAAACTTCTCGTTAACCATAAAATTACATCTCAATTTTAGTATTTACCGCGAGTTAAAGCCAATGTCGAGATAAGGCAGCCTTGCCTGCAAGGAGTATGAAGATGAATCGGCAAAGATCACATAATCAACGCAGCTTTTTGTCAGAGCACAGCGCCGAGTATGTTTTAGTTCCCAATATTGCAAAGGTGTTATCTGCTGCATACAAGATCACGATCCCTCTATATTTCTGGGCAACCAGGGAAGGGGGAAGTATTGCAGCCTCCGACATGGTGGCTCAAAAAGTCCGCATAGTAACGGCATTTGCACGAAGACCCAAAGTGCACAATTCTGGAAGCGAAGAGATCATGATGAAAGTCAACGCGTCATTACTGCAGGCAAGCGCCCTTGGTTGCCAGCGTGGGAGTCCGGTGTTATTCGGTGTTCCGTTAGCTGCCGGGCTTATGCAGTTCAACGCAAACACACCATGTGCATGGTTTCACCTGGGCGATACTGGCCCCTTCAATGCAGATGTCCATGTGCGCATGGATACTAAAGGTAAGCGCCTTGGCTGTTCCACTGATAATACCGACCTGGTTAGAGGTCCGCTTACAGACAAAGAAATACTGGCTACCGTGAAAAGCAGCACACGCGCCATGCCGTGGAACATTGCAGTGCAGACGATGCGCGGCATGCGCTCGTTTGCAAACAATGGAGACTGGTTTTTGGGAGGATATCGCCCGTTCTTTTTGGTGATAGCAGAGTAGACTTCTGAAGTTCGTTGCATAGGCAGTAACGAGCACCTGATAAATTATTGCCATCCTGGAAGAGGGGGAACAGAAACAATGTAGTTCCTTATCGGTGGCCATAATTTAAAAATAAGAAAAAAATTAAATTCTGCGCTGTACGGCCTGCCCGGCAGGCCGGGAGCGGCCCGGCCAAGGCCCACGTTTATTGGGCCGGCTGGCCGCGCAGAAGGAGGTTGTTATAAGATGCAGCCTACCGGCGGAGCAAGAGCGAAGGCGCGTAGTGCCGAGCCTTGCGAACCCGCTTCTCGCGGCAAGGAGCAGTGCGG
>Ga0209000_1002042_pt1 | contig 11611 bp, 14 predicted proteins | sample RifGroD2_FD_183998 | JGI IMG/M metagenome (GOLD analysis project Ga0209000, IMG submission 183998) | Groundwater microbial communities from Rifle, Colorado, USA - Groundwater D2 (SPAdes) (version 2) | ecosystem: Environmental > Aquatic > Deep subsurface > Groundwater | place: Rifle, Colorado...
GATGGGCCTTGGAGCTAGTCAATATTGTTTTGGGTGATGGCTGGATATCCCGGCTATTTAAAGAAGTCCGTGAAGAGAGAGGGTGGGCGTATGCAATAGGCTCCGACGTTGATCAATTTTCAGATGCGGGCTGTGTTTTGATTGGAGCTGGTTTGTCAAAAATTAACTTAAATGAGGCAGTGAAGCTGATTACGGAAATTTCATTCGGTCTCGCCGGCGATAGTAAGTGGCAGATAACTGCTGAGGAGCTGGCCACAGCTAAAGACACTTACAAAGGGCGGTTGGCTTTGTCCTTTGATCGGCCAGAGGAAGTGCTGGGGTCGGCCTTGGAAGATACGACTTTCCGAGAGAAGATATATAGTCCTGAAGAAATGATTGAAAAGGTTGAAAAAGTCACCTTGAAAGAAGTCCAGGATATTGCGAAAGAAATATTTAAAAGAGAAAACCTGAGCATTTCGGTAGTGGGTGACTATAAAAAGTTGGATTTTAAGATCTAATCGGTGTAAATTTGATAAAGATGGCAAATACAAAAACAGGACCGAGGGAGTACAAGACACTGGCAATAAACAATACGGTAATTATTGACCCGACCAAGTACCCGAGTAAGCCAGATGGGTGGGTGATGGAGGCGGCGGACTTTTCTGAGCTGTCATATTTCTTGGGTTATAAATTCGATCCGAGAAGTATGTACACGATATTTTCGACCAAGAATATCGGTCGGGGTGGACACATGGAGAGCAGGTCGAAAATGGTGACGGTAATCTCCGGAATGGTCTATTACTGTCTGGTGGATATGAGACCGGGTGAGGAACAGGGTAAGGTGTGTGAGTTCTTTTTGGGTGAGGGAGAAAAATCGATGGGAAAATCAGTACTTGTTCCAGAAGGGGTGATTGACTACTTTGTGCCGGTGGGTGGTCCGGCCATGACGCAAGGAATTGGGAACCGGCCATACAATAAATTTGATAACAATATCACCTTAGACATGTTTGATCCGGAACTGGGCTTGAAAAAATTACCCAAAGAGGTGGTTCATCATGTACCGGAGGGAGAAAACTTGTCTATCTTAAGTCTTAAACAATTTATGAAAATATCAAATGAATAAAATGATTAACGATGCGACTTATGCTGTGACCGAGATGGCCGGAACGGGTAGATATTGGTTTAAAAGAGAGTTTTGCGATTTGAGACATGGTCGAACCAGAGTAGTGTTGGTTGCGGTAGAGAATGCTGGCTGGCAAGGGCCAGACATGATAAGCGGACTGTCTTGGAATGTATCCGTAGAAGATAGAAAAATACAACAGACATGGAAGCTAGTGTTGATGAAAATAAATGGTGAAGACAAACTGATTTTTGAAAGATATTCTAAAACGAGAGATGGAATAAAAGGGGAAACTTTTAATTTGGCTTATTTACCTACATGGATCGTTGAGGAAGTTTCTCAGGTGGCAATGGAAATGAAGCAGCAACAAATGGATAACGGTGGCGTGAACTTTTTGAACAATCTGGTCACAAAAATTGAACAGGAAAAAGTGGTGGCAAGGTCCGGTTTATCAGCCAAAGTTGAAGAGTTGGGAATTGGAGGGTTGTATCATATTTTGTCTACGACACGGGGAGATGAAAGAGGTAGTTTTAGAGAAGTTGCCAGATTTCCGGAGGTAGAACTTTTGACCGGTTATGACTTTGTCGGGAAACAGGTTAATCATTCATTTTCGACTTATGGAATTTTGAGAGGCTTCCATGTGGAGCCGTGGGCAAAACTAGTGACGGTAGTTTCCGGGCTGGCCTTGTCATATCTGATCGATTGCCGACCAGGATCCAGGACCTTTGGCAAAATGGCTAAGGTTTTTTTGGGATATGGCCGGACGCCGGAGGGGGAAGAGATCAAAGGAGGGGCTCTGTTTATTGAGCCAGGTATTGGAAACTCGGTTTTGACTCTTTCAAACCACATGGACTATAGCTACGTGGTCGATGATCTATGGCGGCCGGATACAGCTCTCTATGCTGTGAACCCGATGGATCCCAAGCTGGATGTTCCATGGACCGACTATGTGCCGGCGGACAAGATAGTGAGATCTGAGAGAGACCAGAAATCACCGAGCTTTGCAGAATTTACGCAGAAAATTAAGGTAGGGAAATAGAGCCTAGATTGATTTTATAGGGTGTTTGCGGTAAAATCTATGGGCACAATAACATTTCAATTGGAGGTCTCATGTTTACAAGAAATTTAGATTTTGTCCTGGGTCAAGGCTTGCGTGAGGTCGAGCGACGTAACGGCAAGGTTTCTGGGCGTTTCTATCATGGTTTCAAGCATTCTTCGATGGTAGTGGAGGCTGTCCTGACCCTGGCTTTGCGAGCAGGATTATCAATTGAGACAAGAAATTTGGTTGTCATTGCAGCCGCATGGCATGATGTGGAGCAATCGCTGGGGTCCGGAAAAAACGAGGAAGAATCGGGCAGGCAGGCCAGCGAGTTCATGGGTAAAAACGGATACTCCGAGATGGAGATGCGTGTCGTTCAGAGCCTCATCTCAGGAACAGTCTGTACTTGGACCGATGGGGTGATGCATCAGCAGGCCGAAAATATGGACTATGTGGCCAAGTTGCTGGCTGACGCCGATCTGTGCTCATTGGGAGCAAGCCATGAAGATTTTGCTGAGATGTCTCTCCGGCTGATGGCAGAGCTTGCCAAGAAACCAATTTCCACACTAACCCGAGAGGAGCTTCTCGGTGGATGGAAGAATCAGGTGAGGTTTATGACCGGAAGAAAATTTCTGACGGCTGAGGCCAACGTGCTGATGGGGAAACAGTTTCTGGAAAATTTGGAGTATGCCAAGAAAATGGCCGGTCTGTAAATACTATTCTCTCGGGTAAAACCGGGGGAATTTTTTTTGATATGCTCACCAACCTACCTTGTGGAAAAACTCAACTATTTTTTTGGTTTGGGAGGGTGTTTTTGCTCACTTGCCTTGATACTGGCGCAGATAGGGCAGTAAACCGGCTCAGATTTTTGGTTTCTTTTATCTAGGTTTTGTTCGTAGTCAGAGTATACGAAAGTATTTTTGCAGTTTTGGCAGATGAGAATTTTGTCCGGCATATGGATGTATTATACGCATAAAAAAAGCCACCTGTGAGCAGGTGGCTTGATCGCGAGACTAACAAACTAGTAACAGTCAACCTGCTCGGGGAAGGTGAGGAACCAGATACCTTCCTCGTTGGTCCATTCCAGAAAATTTCTCGAATCGAGATTGTAACTGACTCGCCATTCCCAAGATAACGACTCAACCCCATTATCTGTTTTGGATTCGAAGAGTTTTATGCCGTCCTGATAACACGCCAAGACGGATGGAGTGGTTGATGGGGTGTATGTGTTGTTATTTGCGTCGTGGGTGACAAGGCCAAGGCAGGGGGCTCCTTCCTGTCTGGTGATTATTCCCATCGGGGTAAGGAGGGAGTTGAACACATGCGTTCCCTTATTGTCTGACCACTTCCAAGTGTTTCTTACTTGATGGATGTTGGTGGCTGACTCGTCGGTCTCAACGATTTTTGACCCACTATCCCAGCAGATCAATTTCAGAATGAGCGGTGGAGAGGGTCGAACGGGAGGGGTCGATGGTTGAGCCTGGCTGGGGGCACAGGCGGCAAGAAGAACCAAAGCCAAAAGGCTGATCAAGGCAAAACGGAATTTCATGATTATTCTCCTGTGTTAGGGTACAAGTTTGAGGAACAACTGATTGTACCACGATGCTATGAGATACCTTCATCTTGTTCTAATAAAGACCCCGCCTGAGGGCGGGGATGAAATTTATTTGAAGGTAGGGGTCATGTAGCCGTGAACGGTGAGATTCTCGACCGAGTTTGAGTAATGGATGTTTGGATAATAGAACTCGATTAATTCGCCATTGGAATCATACCGAACACTTTTTGTGAGGCGACGGGCGAAGATGTGTTGGACATCGTTATTTTCGAACTCCGTTTCGATGCTTTCGATAACGAATATGGCAGAGCCTCTGGAAGCATCAAAGGCACCTTTATCAGATTTGCTTTTTTTGGGCAATTTTTTGCTGTAACGGAGTGCGTGTGCTACCCTCTCCTCTTCAGAGAACGATTCCTCAATAATGTGGGTGCCGGGTTCACCGTCAATAGCAATAACCGGTGTGTCGACGGTGAAAAAATCTGCTCGACTTCGGTAGCCATAGGCGAACTCAGCAGAGCTAATCTTGGCACCACGGCGAAGTTTGGAATTAGGCATGGGGGACTCCTTTTGTGAATGGGCGAATCGATCTGAGTGTATTATATACACTAATAGCCTATAAGTCAAGTGGGGGTTTGTGGACTTGAGGGGAGTCGAACCCCTGTCTTGGCAATGCGAATGCCATGTTATACCGCTTAACTACAAGCCCTTCAGAGGCGCCCTGCCTGCCGGCAGGCAGGTCTACCAGGTGAGCTACAAGCCCGTGACTAGATTTTAGCAAAAAAGCCATGAAAAACCCGCCATCATGAATGGCGGGTTGATATGAGAAATTATTGAACTACACCTGCGTGGAGGAAGTTTTCGAGTAGATTGGGTGAGGTAAATAGATTTCCCATTTCCCACGCTTGGCGATCCATCTGAGAGCAAGCGGCTGGGAAGGCATACACCTTTCCAATGGCGTTCACAAACGTGAGTGTTTGGGAAGGAGTAACCTCGACCCAGCTAACTTCGTGAGCCCACCAAGCGTCGTCACCAGTGACGTAGGGGAACGCGACTTCGATGAGATACGTTTTTCCCGCATCCAAGGTAAAGTTCCCTGGAGTTTGACTTTCCCAGATAATTTCAGGGGAGCAATTGGCTGGGATCACGCTCACGGTGTAGGCCATAGTGAACTTTATCTCACCGACTACGCAGTCTGCGTGGATAACTTGGTTTACTGTGGGGTAAAAGGTAGAAGACAGTTCGGTGCCTGTTTGGGAGTCTGTTAGGATACACTGTCCGACGAGACTATTGGAGAAGAGGCTCTCGATTTTGGCATAGGTGATGACAGTGACCGGCTGACCGGCAAGGACCGGGGAAGGTGTGGTGAATAGAGCAGTAGTCAGAGTACCTTGCCTGAGAGCGAATCTGATTTCCTGGTTTGCGCACCAGAAGTCGTAGGGAAGGCTGGTGCGAAAGACGGCCACGGTTTGCTGGCAGCCGTATGAAACAACTGTTGGCAATTCCGCAGGTGTCTCTGTCGGTGCGGGGATGCTGGTAGCCGTGGGAAGGGTGGTTGTGACAGGGAACGTAGTGGTTTCAGTGACTAGATAGGTTCTTCGACAGGCGGAGACCAACAGCATTATGGCACAAAGTCCAAAAATTGTTCTGCGCATTATTTACCTCCTCCGCCAAAGGCGGATCAGTGATTTAAAGTTCTAAGTTAATGAGGTTGACAAAAACCTATAGACATTATACAATATGCCGTGTAACTAACCTGATCTTTGGAGGAGTGTATGGACCGTTTGTTGTTTTACATCATGGCTATTGCTCTGTTGGGTATGGTCTATTCTCTGGGGAGGCTGAGCAAGTGCTATATCATGCGATATAAGTACGATGAGAGATGGTGGAGAGAGTGGAAGCAGTATTTTTTAAATATTGCGTATACCTGTGCAGCCGTTGCCGCAGCCGTTGCCGCAGTAAGGTTGTTTTTTTAATAATGTCAGCCTGAAGCCCCTTTTTGGTGGGGCTTTTTTTGTGCCCAAAAACCACCCTCTCTTTTTCTTTCATTAGGGAGAAACAATAGCAGGAATGTATTTTTTTAAAGTCCTCGCGAAAATGAAACAGATTTGAGATATTTTATGTCGTGTAGGTGATATCATAACACTAAGTTGGACATATTAGAGGCTAATTGATAATATGTCGGATTGGACGAGCGGGAATAAGGTTTTTATTTGTCTGATGATAAGGTAAAATATATTGTGTTGGGCCTGTAGTTCACCGGTAGAATATATCCATGGCATGGATGAGAAGAGGGTTCAATTCCCTCCAGGTCCACAAGAAAAACCCCGACACTTGGTCGGGGTTTGCGGATCAGGCTGTTTCTTGAGGGAGAGTCACTCCCAGAACTTCAGTCAAGTATGTTTCGATGGCCGTTTTAAAGAAGGCGGTTCTGGAGACATCGTTGATTATTACCCAAACCATGCCTTGAGTTTTGGCCGCTTCAAAAGATATGTTTCCAAACTGTCGGCCGTTCTGGTCCAGAATATAGATATTTGTTTGTTTTGAAGGATGGTGAGTGTCAGAATGGGCTTTGACTCCGGAAAAATGAAGCGCCCAGATGGCAAGTTCCTCGGGAAAATCATAAACAGCCAATCTTTGGGCGGGGACGAGATACTTTTTGTGAAGTGTGGGTGTCGATTTTGGTTTTAACAAGCTGACCACCTTTCGATATAAATTGTCAAGATTACAAATACATATTGTACATTGACGCGACAGTCTGAGGAGGGAGGAAAAGATTATTTGGTGGTTGCGGAAGGGGTGGCGGAACCGCTTGTTGGAGGAATTAGTTTTTCGAGTGATTTGATTTCCTCAAGAACCTTGTTGTAATCGTCCGAGGGTTGAGTGTATTGCAGACCCGCCTTTGCGTACTGTAACGCACGGGGAAAATCTTTTTTGTATTTGTAAATGGCGGACAAATTGTAGTATGGAATGTCCCAATTTTGTTTTAGCTCTATGGCCTGGCTGAATAGTTTGATCGCCTGATCCGTATCTCCAAGATTAAAGAATAAAATTCCAAACTGAAGTCGAAGACGAGGATTGGAAGGGTCGAGAATAATGGCTTGGTTAAGGTGAGCGATAGCAAAGTTCTCGGCACCGTCTGCACTGCCGATGAAAGATTGATAAATATTGGCCAGGTTTTCGTGGGAGTTTACGTTTAGTGGATCAAGAGTGGCGGTCTGTCTGCCGGCATCAATGGCGCGTTGCATATATTCGGTAGCGTTCTTTTTTTCTTCCGCAGTAGCATCCTTTTTGTTTAGGATGGCGATGGCTATGGTCTTGTAGAACTGTGAGAGGGAAAGGGGGTAGGTGCTGTTAAAGGGGTCGAGCTTTTGGGCGTTGATTGCTTTGAGATATGCTCCGACTGAATTTGTCTTGACGAGTTCTCCGGCCTGTCTGGAGGACACTGAAGCGGCGTAGGCCGGCAGAGCGTAGAACCAATAAATCGAGATTAGAAGGGTGGACGCAAGAGTAAGAATCCAGGGAAGGATAAACGCGGAAGGTGAATAGTGTTCGGACTTCGATAGCTCATGATAAATACTTTCCTGTTCAGATTTGGCAGAGATGCTGAGATTAATATCCTTGACTCCCCTAAGTCCAAATAGCTTAAATTCGACCGTGAGGGCGATAAGAGAAACAAAGCCAAGAACAATAGAGACTATACCTGCAGGAATAAAGATGAAGGTAAGAAGGGTGGAGATGAGAGTGAGTGTCAGGAAAACAAAGGAGGGGTTATCTATATTGGCGGCGCGATGCTTAATAGAAATAAGAATTGGCTTGGTAAAAGAGATGAGGAAAGAGAGAGCCCCGATAATACCGGTGGTAGTAATAAGGGTTAGAATAAAGCTACCTGATTCGGGGAATCGATAAACCCAGAGAGTATTATTCAGATTTAAATACATTGGTCTGAGCCGAGTGAAAGTGGTGAGATATGTTTCCGGTCCGGAGCCGAGTAGAGCCGTTTGCCAATTTTTGAAAGTGTCGACTGCGATAGACCAACTAGCCCGATAGGGAAGTAAAAACAATACTTGTTTACCGTTTTGAGGAAGGATGAGGGTAAGGTTGATAAGACTAGCAACAATCATAAATATTGCCGAAGCGAAAAAAAGAGATTTGGTGAGCCGGTTTTTACTAACTATCAAATAGCCGATGGAGGAAATGAGAATAGGAATTGTAAAGGCCAAGGCGGGAAGGATGCCTCCGGTGGGGTTGAAGGACTTATTGCTAAGTAAATCGGAGGAAATGACTTTTGAAAGTATGTCGAAGCGGTGCAAAATGGTAACCAGACTAAGGACTGTGGCCGAAGAGATCAATCCGAAAATGACCGAATTGATAAGTGTGCGATTTTTTTGTGAGGAAGTTGAGGTGATAAAGATAATGACCAAAGAAGTAAGAAGAGCGGTTTGACCAAAAAGTGAAACGTGTTTCACCGGACTTAGCCAGACAGACGAGACTATGTTGGCAAAAGATAAGGCGATCAGGGGAAAAAAAGAAGGGGAGGTGGTGATGGTAACCTTGCCTCTCGTTAGACTGCGGACACACCAGGCAATAAGAGATAAGCTAGCTAGAAAGCTGACTAAATAAAATTTGTTGAAATTGAAAAAATCGGTAGTGGTGGGTAAAAAGAAAAGTGGAGTTAAAAAAGCCAAAATTAGAGGTATGAACCGTAAAATTTGAGTTGAGAGCTGGTCTAACTTTCCTCGCATACAGACATTTTAGGGATTAACGATATGGTAGTCAATGTATCGAACCGAGTCAGAAGGAGTATTAACGGAAATAACCATTTGGCCACCCTGTTTGCTTTTGACCGAATAGATGGATTTGTCGTCAGAGCGAGGTGTCAAATATATTTGACTAGTGGCCTTGATGTCAGAATCGGTGATGGAGACTTCGACTAATCCGGCTGAGATGGTGGCGGTTTTGTCCGTGATATTGCTGGCACTTTCTGGAACTACTCTCGTTTGTGCCGGAACGGTGGATTCGTTGGGGGCGGCGATGAGGGGGAGTTCGCGGTTATTAGTTGTTGGTTGTTGGATAGGAGAGATGGATGGAGTAGGTTGGGCAGGCGAATCATGATTCGCCCCTACATTCGAAAGGATGCCTTGTGGGAGGGGGGAGATGAGAGAGCCGGTGGGCTGGGAGGACAAATAACCGAGAATGATGAGAGTGGTGGGAACAAAGAAGAAGACGCATGAAGCGACAACAATAGCGACCGATATGGTCGAATGTCCCTTGGGAGGAACAGCATTGGTAAATTCGATGATCATAACGTAATTGTAGTACAGACGGAAGGGTTAGTAAAATGAACTTGGAGTGATGATATAATTATAGGATGAGCATTGAGCTTAAACATACAATGTTTCTTCCTACAGAGGATAATTTTGCGACGAAAGGTTCTCGATCACTCAAAAAAGAGGTCTGGGTTAGTCGCAGATCAGCTCTTTCTTGTGGTGGTGTATCAGTCATACCTTTGGTCGGTTTGGACTCCGCTATCCAGGAATATTCTCACAATAGGCGGATTTGCTGGCAATTTGAACCACATCCTGGATTTGAAAAGATGATTTCTAAAGATAATACGGAGGGAATTGGGTCATTTGAGATTAGCATAATGGGAAAGGATAAGCTGTGGAAGTATCTGAATGAGACCGCTGAAAGGCTTTCGAAAGAAACCGAAACATCTGTTGATCTCAATTTTCTCACTCCGTATGAGGCGATTAAGCTTGTGTGCGAAACAATTCAGGACAGGGTTGCTTACGAGTACTTGATTATCGGAAAAGAAGGTAAAAGAATGGTTGAATGTGGAGAAATAAAGAAGACGTTACGGCCGGAGTTAGTGGATCTTTGTAAAGCTAATCCAGACAAATTTGATAGTGAAACGAAAAAGCTTGAAATTAAGATCGACTCAATGACTGCGGACCAAATATTGGAAGGTGGTTTTGGAGTGTGTCGTCATATAGCAGCTACGGCGTCGACGATGTATGGTCTGTTGAAAGAAAGACAAAGAGGATTGATGCTAAATGGAACTTATTTGGCATATCACGGGCAGAATGTTGGCAATCAACAATTGCGATCGATAATTGAAAGTCATTCGTACAATATTTTTTTGGTGACCTCACCAAGTGGTGAAGTGGCTATCTCTATAGTCGATCCCACTTGGATGCTTGATGAGGACTCTGAGCTTGACTATACGTGGAAGAGGATTTCTCAAGCGTGTTCATTTTTGAGTGAATACGGAAGAAGTATCGGAATGAAGGATGTAGAAAAGACCGTGTCAGCATTGGTCTCAGAGGGAGTGTCAAGAATGGAAAATTATTTCTCCGAAAATAAATTGTCTCTATATTCTAATGGAGATGAACCGTGTGTTTCTGAGTTTTTGAGTGACTACATCAGCCTGATAGATCAGGGCAACGTGGGGAGATCCGGTGAGACACTGTCGCACATGATTAGGTTTCTGAGCAATTATGATTGTGATCGGGTAAGGGCGTTGCTCGAAGTTTTGGGCCGACCTTCGTACGAGTTTGTCAACTGTCAAGATGAAAAAACCATCCAGAGAGGAAGGTTCGCTGAGCTAAACAGGGAACTTAAAAACATCGATTTTTTGTCAGGATCGAAGATGGATAACCTAGTACTTACTGAGACACTGATGAGAACGATAGACCAATTTTCCTTGAAATGGTTATTATTTTTGGAAAAGAGAATAAGAAATCTTGACGCTGAAGATTTCGAATATTTAGGGTTGGTTGGCCATTGTGTGCGAGCCTGTATTGCTTTGAAAACTGCTCCAAGTGAGGTTAGTCAACTGCAGAAAATTCAACAAGCTCTGAATGTTGTCCGGGCACATAGAATTCTAGGTGACCTGCTAAGTTTTGGTGGAATATATTTAAATGTTTAATTGCTGTAAGAATACATAAGCTAGGGTACAATTTTTGAATGGAGTTGCCTAAGGAAAGATGGGGTAAGAATTTAAAACTGATAAAGCCGGAGATAAAAAGCTTGTATTATAAAGGGGATATTGATCTGCTGTTGGATGAAAGTCCGAAGTTAGCGATTGTGGGATCCAGACGGATGACAGAGTATGGGCAGAGAGTAATCGAGAAATGGATGCCCGTGCTGGTTGAGCGGGGAGTGACGATTGTGTCCGGATTCATGTACGGAGTGGATCAGACGGCGCACAAGGCTTGCATCGAAAATGGGGGGAAAACTATCGCGGTTTTGGGCTGGGGTATTGATTGGCCAGTGGCCACTCAGGACGAAGCACTGTATCAGAAAATACTAGAAGTTGGTAGTTTGATGGTGTCCGAGTACGAAGAAATGACCGCTCCTTTGTTGTGGTTTTTTCCGCAAAGAAATAGGATTGTGGTGGGAATTTCCGGTGCTGTGCTAGTGGTAGAGGGATCGGCCAAGTCCGGAAGTATGATTACGGCACGTTTGGCCAACAGATTTGGAAAGAAACTTCTAGCCGTACCCGGTCAGGTGACTAGTCGGGTGGCAGAAGGGACTAATGGTTTGATCAGAGACGGCATGGCCAAAGCGGTGACTAGTGCAGAAGACGTGCTTAAGGAGATGGGGTTGTTACCTGGTCAAATGAAGCTCCCTTCGGCTATGCTCAGGACAGGCTCAAGTGATCCGATGTTGTCACTGCTGGCCGATGGTGAGAGATCTGTGGATGAGCTATCTAGACTTCTTAAAATGAATGTGGCACAAGTACTTGGAAGACTAACAGAACTAACTCTCAGCGGGATAGTGATTGAGGCTGGAGGGAAGTATCGTGTGGTGTGATCCAACAGAGGCGGATCGAAATACAAAAAAGCTCCACGTATGCGGAGCTTTACGAGCGATCGAAGTGAATCAGTTGCCAGGCCCCTTCGTGCCCGCGGATATG
>Ga0209000_1002044_pt1 | contig 11607 bp, 16 predicted proteins | sample RifGroD2_FD_183998 | JGI IMG/M metagenome (GOLD analysis project Ga0209000, IMG submission 183998) | Groundwater microbial communities from Rifle, Colorado, USA - Groundwater D2 (SPAdes) (version 2) | ecosystem: Environmental > Aquatic > Deep subsurface > Groundwater | place: Rifle, Colorado...
TTTTCTTCTTCATTTTCTTCTTCATTTTCTTCTTCATTTTCTTCTTCGTTTTCTTCTTCATTTTCTTCTTCATTTTCTTCTTCATTTTCTTCTTCATTTTCTTCTTCATTTTCTTCTTCATTTTCTTCTTCGTTTTCTCCACACATAATTTGTCTAATTTCTTCATAATAATCATCATCATGTTGTGTTTGAATAATATTTGTTATTTGAGCATTATGATTAAGATAATTATAGAAAATAATAATTTTTTCTAAATTATCAATAAAAGTATTATTAATATTTTTATCATCATAAACTAAATTTTTTAATTGATCTACGAATGAACGTATATTTTTAATTTTTTGTTCAGCAACTTCCATTTATATTTACTAATTATTATAAATAGTATATTTTATAATATAAATATATTCTTATATACTTATTTTATGTTTGCATTAGTGTAAATGCATGTTTCCAACATAATGGAATTATTCTACCATTATTTTTTTTACAATAATGTGTAGCATTTGAACAACATAATGAGTTTTTATCTATTATTATATTACATTGTAAATTATTTATTGGAAGTTGTTCTAATATATTTTTTTTTTCATTTAATTGATATAAATTTGTACCAATTTGTGAGACAATTGATTTTGGAATATTTTCAATTATATTATATGTAGTATTCGTATTATTTTTTTCAATTTTTACAAATGCCAGTATTTGTTCGAGTAAACTTGTATTCATTTTAATATTAAACAATAGATATTAAAATGTTAAATATTATTTTTTCATTTTTTTATGAATACCATTATTTGATTTATTTGTAATATTAGTATTTTTTGGATCCATTTTATCCAAATCAAGTAATTTATTTATTTTATCATTATTATTAATATTTTTATTTATATTTTTAAAATTAACATTATCATTTATTTTATCTTCCAACAGTTTGTTTTCAAAAAAATTATCTTTCCTATACATTAAAATAAGACTATTATTCTTTTTTTTTATTTTTTTATAATATTTTAAATAAGCATCATATCGTTTTTCTTCAATTTGATTATTATTGATATTATTAGATTTTTTATTAATATCATCTAATAACATATATCATTACCAATTATATTTTTAATAATATTATTAAAAATATAATATTAAATATAATTATTTCAATTTTTTATAAAAAAATTCAAATTCATTAAACATTTGCACGTCTTTTTACAGGGCGTTTTGTTGGTACTGATGGTTGTTCATCATCTTTCGGTGCAACAATTGGTTCTTCTTTTGGAGTTGTTTTCACAGGATTTCGTTTTGGTTTTGGGGGGTCAGACGTTGGTGTTGGTTCTGGTTCTTGTTCTTCTTTGACATTTTTTTTGGCAGCAGGTTTTCGTTTTGGTTTTGTTTTTTCAGGTTCTTGCTCAGGTTCTTGCTCAGGTTCTTGCTCAGGTTTTTGCTCAGGTTCTTGCTCGGGTTCTTGATCGTGATCTGAATTTTGGTCTACTTCTGGTTCTGTCTCAGATTCTTCTTTAACAATTTTTTTTGCAACAGATTTTTTTCTTGGTTTTGTTTTTTCTGGCTCTTGAGTAGGTTCTTCCTTAACAATTTTTTTTGCAGTAGGTTTTCGTTTTGGTTTTGTTTTTTCTTGTTCGGATTCTGGTTCTGGTTCTGGTTCTGGTGCTTGATTTGATTCAGATTCTGATTCTTGCTCGGGTTGGTCATCGTCAATTGAATCGCATTTTTTAAGTAGATCCTGGATTTCTGATAAAATAGTTTTTCGTTGAGATTCGAGATCAACGAGTTCACTTTGTATATTAGATATTTTCGAATGTAATTCTAGGAAAATTTTTGTTTTTTCATCGAATTTTTGTTTGATTTCAATAGTTGCTTGCATGTTGTTTAATAAATGAATTATATTAGCATATATTTTCTAATAATTAAAAAATCAATTTTTTGTGTTTTTATGTTTTTATGTATATGTAATAGTATGATAATCATCGTGTTTTGCAATATATTTGAATGTAATCAATGATTGATTTGTCATAACATCTGGAATTATGAGAGTAATCATATCAATTAGAGAATCCAAGAAGTTATCACGATTGATATAAATATGTACAATATTATCTAAATAATGAATATCTTCCATTTGACACAAACAACTATTACATATATCAGTTGGTAAAATTTGTAATCCAAGATGAATAAAATTTTCGTCATATAAATCATAATCAATATCATAATCTAATTCACCGTCAGTATATTTCCATTTAGTAAAGTCTTCAATGTCCATCGATTCAGGCATTAATTGTTTTGCATGTTCTTTGAAATCTATTAATAAATTATTAATGTGTTGTGAAATATTAGATAAACAATCTGAAATATTAATATTTTGTGTAATTGCATCTTTAATATCTTCTTCATATTTTTTAAATAATGATATCATTATATTTCCAAAATTTTGTTCGGATTTATTATTATTTTCTAATAATTTTGAAATATTTGATTGTATAGATTCATTTATAAAATCATGTTCAGATTCATCATAATCACATGTTAAATATTCATCACATTTATTTTTAATATATATCGATACTCTCCAAAAAGGATTATTTACGAAATCATTTAGAATATTAATCACAATATTTGCCATTTGAATAGTTATTATATCTTAATATAATAACCATTTCTGATAATATAAAATTCAATTTTTATGAATAATTTTATTATTCATAAAGATCGATAATGATGAAGGTTTACCAAAGAAATTACAATTTTTATGAATTTTAATAAGTTGGTACAAATTGATTATATTTTGGTATTTGAACGGATTTTTTACGAATTATGAAAAAATAGATCAATACTAAAATTAAAATAATTAATAGTGTACTTCCGGAAGATATTCCTGCTGGTATTATTCCAAATCCAAATATTTTTTTATCCATTATACTTGTTTTTTCAGTTGGTGTTTTTGCCATATATGATAATTTGATATATATAATATATTTAGAAATAAAATATTATAAAATAATAAGATATGGAAAAAAAAATTGGTTATATTATTCAGTTATTACATTTATTATTAATCTTATTTATAATATTTGGTTCATTCTATAATAATATTTTAATTAGATTATTACATTTAATATTATCATTAACAATATTATTTCATTGGATTTCAAACGATCAAACATGTTGTTTAACTATTATTGAAGAACATTATATAACACATGAGAATAAACAAAATGGATTTTTATATAGATTATTAAATCCATTATTTAGTGAAAATTTTATGAAACAATATATTAATCAGAAAAATATATCATATTATTCAACATTATTTATGATTATAATAATAATATATGATATTTACCAATTATTACAACCATATAGTATTACTCAATTTCGAGATATTTATAACGAACTAAATTTTATAAAAAATTGATTTTTAATTAACTTGCATTATAAATGTTAATATTAAATAACTAAATAATGAGTGAAACATATCTTGCAAAATATGATACATGTTGTTGTGGATTTCCAACAACAAATGAATTCAAAAAAGATATTAGGAATAGTCTAATTGCACTAGAATTAACAAATCAACAAAAAGAATCGATTGTTGATAGATATATTCAACTTGTATTAAGATACCAAACTAGAACTCGATTTATTAATACAATATTTTATGTGATTAAAATATTCGTATTACTTGGAACTATTATATGTCCATTTTTAATTTCATTCCAATCTGATCAACATACTTCATATTATTGGGCAGTATATATATTATCTCTTATATCATCAACATTAGTTGCATTATTAAATGGTCTCGATAGAGCTTTTTTGATTGATAATAAATATTATCGAATTAATAAAACTCTTGAGGAATTAAAATCTGAAGGGTGGGCATATTTTCAATTATGTGGAAAATATTTAAATGGAACTCATCAATCGATGTATGCATTATTTTGTGATACAGTTGAAAATATTCATCGTACAGAAATAAAAGCAAATTATACTTCGCAAAGTAAAAGTAATATTTCATCCCCAATATTAAATACTTCCCAACAATTATCAAATAGTGCACCAACAGATAGTACACCACCGAATATGACAATCGAATAATTGATTATTTATAAAAAATTTGTTTATTATTATAATTTATAATATTAGTAATAATATTATAAATGCAAAAAAATGGATCATTTGTAAATTTGCCGACAAAATATAGATTATTATTAAATAATATTAGACTAATATTTACACAGAATGATATTACACAAATAAATGAAAATATAATACAATATAGTCGTCTTATCACTATATATAATTTGGTGGATGAATTATTACAAAAAAATGATTGTACATATTACGATATTGATAGGATGTTGCATGAATATAATAAACAGAATGATATTATTGACATATTACGTAAATACATTAATTTATATAATAAATATATTGCAAATGAAGCTATTAAAACAAAAATATGGGATGATAATTTAATTAATATTAATGAACGGATTAAAAATGATTTTATTGAAAAAATAGATCCAAATTTATTACATGGTGCAGTTTTGCAATGTATATATAAATACATTACGAATTGGTCTGGCTTTTGGAAAATAATTAGTTTGACACCAACAGGAGAAATTAGTAATATTCATATTCAGGATGTAAATGATTTAGATTTTATTAAAATTTATTTAATGATACGTAAAAAAATTTTAATAAAAAATATGGAAGAAGGTAATAGATTAAAAAATATATATGATAAATTAAATATTTTAGCAAAAAAATAATTTATATAAATAATGTTGTACGTTTAAGGAATTATTAATTAAATTATTTATCAGTATAATATAAGTATAATTAATTTTTATTATGAACGACCAAGAATTAAATCAAACTCGAGGAAAACAAGTTTATCAAAGAATCGATTTTATTCAAAAATTATTAAAAAATTCTTCATTAAAACCATTAATTAATTTAAATTTAATTGAACAAGATATACAACGTATTGCTAATAATAATTTAAATATTTTAGAAACACTGGATAAAGAAAAATTTCCATTTAATGAAATTATTAAACAAATTGGTGGAAAATTAAAATATATTAAAAGTGGCACAACTGGACATATTTTTAGAGCAATTATGAAGGATGAAAATAATGAAATACACAATTATGCTGTTAAAATAGTAGCATATCCAAAGAAAAGTGGATATGGAAATATTCATGATAAAAAACGACCTGAAAATGTTGAATTATTAATGTTAAAAGCATTGGGTTATTTTATTGTAAAAAATCAAACACCACATATAATATTACCTATCGGAACTTTTAATACAAGTATAAATTGGTTTATGAATTTATCTTCTGGCGAAAATAAATTAATTAATAATAAGAAATATGATGAATTTGTACAAAAATGTAAAAATGGAGATTTTTATGATCAAGTATCAGTATTACTGAGTGAATGGGCAACTGATGGAGATTTATTAGATTATCTTAAAAATAATTATACTAATATGTCTATTACAACATGGAGAGTTATTTTATTCCAATTAATATCTGTTTTAGCTGTCATTCAAACAAAATATCCAGCATTTAGACATAATGATTTAAAAGCGAATAATATTTTGATAAATAAGAATGAAGCACAATTTGATAGATATCGATATATTATAAATGATCGTTTGTATATTATTCCAAATATAGATTTTCAAATTAAAATATGGGATTATGATTTTGCATGTATACCAAATTTTATTGACAATACAAAAGTTTCTGCAAAATGGACATCCAAAATTAATATAACACCAGAAGCAAATAGATATTATGATTTACATTATTTTCTAAATACATTAACAAAACGTGGGTTTTTTCCTCAATTTTTTACATCAAATGAAATACCAACACCTGTAAAAGAATTTGTTAAAAGAATTGTTCCAACTATATATACTTCCGGAGAATATATACATGAGCGTGGTAGATTATTAGCGGATGTTGAACCGACAACACCAGACGAAATTTTAAAATATGATCCTTTTTTTAATAAATATAGACATCCTGATAATAAAATAGTACCAAAATTAGTACTAGATTCTAATCCGACAAAAATATATAAACGAGAAGGAATTGATGATATTTGTCATACAATTCGAAATATGATACCAGAATTTGAAATCGCAGATTTCGAGCAAACAGTTAAATGGATAGATGACGAATTAAAAACATTAAAAACCAATATTTCACAAATAAATAAACAACTGATAAATATTAGGGATGTACTTAATAAATTAGAAATATCATCATCAAAAAAACAATTAATTGAAGTGAATGATTTAATTATTAATACAAATCAACTGGTAGATGAGATGGATAAAAATATTACAAATGTTTTAACTAAAATTGAAATTAAATATGATGAAAAATATAAATTATTACTTCAAAATAATTTGATATTAGAAAATTATGTTAATAAATACAATTCTATTAGATCACAAACAAATCTTCCAGAATGTATAACATCAATCTTAGAAGAAAAAATTAAAAATTTTGAATTATTAAAAAATATTTTAATAGAACTACCACAGAATATTGAAAATTCAAAAAAACAGATTAAAGAAATATTTAATTATAAATTTGTAGCAAAAGAACAAATTAATAAATTTATGATACAATGTTCAGAATTACAAAAAAAAAATAATGAAAATATTAATAATACTGAAATAATTGTGATTGATAAATTACAAACCGGTGGAAAACGAAAATCTAAATCACGAAAAACGCATAATCGTAAAAAAAAGAACGTATTAAATGATAATAGTGACAGTAATAAATCTTTGAGAAAATCACGTTCTAATTCTCGAAATAAATAAAAATTTAATAATATTAAGTTAATATTATTAAATTTTTTATCTGTAAGAACAATATATAAATGAATACTATAAATATTATTTCAACACAAAATAAAATTAGTTCAATTAATAGAAATATTATTCGTATTGGACGGTATTCTCCGATTTCAACAAATTATAATGATGCTTTATATGCAACTGAATTAGATTTCGATAAAAAAATAATTGATGATGCAATACAATTAACTTATAATAAAGATGGATCTGGTATTTATGGATTATATGTAGATAAAAGTAATAATCTGAAATTAAAATTTGCAAGAAGAGAACGAATTGGAAATCCGCCAGTAACATTATTAGTAATACCAGAAGGAGGAGACCAAAATGGATCAAATGGTTATATTGATTTAACAACAAATACAATATATTTTGAATATCATGACAGTGTTGGAAATACTTTTGTATATAAATCAGTTACAAATGATTTTATACATTTAGTAGATGCTCAAACAAATAAAGATATATCATTTATTTCTCAATATTTATCTGATATTAAATTTATGGAGAATTATTTACATTTTGGTAAACTATGTTATTGTGATGGAATTAATACATATGAATTAATTAATAAACCATATAATTTTACAAATAGAAATTATGATTTAAATGATGAAATTGATCGTAATTTATTTTATACTGTGTTTGATAAAGTCGTTAATATGTTGAATGATAATAATATCGATAAAAATGAGACAAACCGAAAAGGTATGGTATCTATGATGAGTGCAATACACAAGAGAAAATAGAAAAAAAAAATGAATATTTATATGTTTAAATACAAAAATATAAATATAAATATTAGAATAATAATGGAACAAACAGTTCAAAAACATCAATGTCAACAAAATCATAATTTACAATTTATGTTTATACCACGTGATAAGCAAAATTATAAACATAATGATAATTGTGATAGATGTAACAAACAACTAGTAAAATATGTATTTTATTGTGATATATGTAATTATGCCGTATGTTGTGACTGTATGGCAAAAAATAATTTATATAACAGTCAACCACAAATTACCAAAAAATGTACAGGATATAGTGAATCATTTTGTAATAGTGGAGTAATACGTTTACATGAAAATAAAAAACCTGTAATTTATATCAAGACAAAAGAATCAACTAATTTTAAAATAAGTATAACACTTAATGAACATTATCAATTTACATGTATTTATCCGAGTGCACATGTTTATCCAAGACCTGGAAGGATTGAAATTTGTAAATATGACCCAGATGGAGAACTAATATTTGATGGTTATGATATGAATGATGTAATTAAATGTGACTGGACCGGATGCACTGAACCAAATGGTGAATTAAAAATTAATAATAAATTATATCCATATTTATTTTACGAATTTATTGGATTCCGTGAGTTTTATGATCCAAAATTAAATGGTGTTTCAGAAATATTTAAAATTTCGAGAGAACATATTGGTGATGTTTTAGATGAATGTCTTGCAATTATGGATTTTGATAATAAAATGCGAATGGATCTTATTACTTTTGTACTAGGAGGTATGTCACATTGGAAGTATATTGAAGTCCAATTTGTTTTTGAACCATATGAAGAAATTGCTAAAATCGATATTGTACCAAAAATGGATTTTATTAACAGATTTGTGTTATTATTCAAAGGATATGATCCAATCGATTATTATGATTATCGAGAATATTATAATTTTGATGAAATACCAAACTCAGTAATTAAATTACTTGAATCAAAAAAACCATCACAAAAATATGATAATACGTTGATTGAATGGGGAACTTGCGAGTTATAAAATTTAAATAAATTTTATAAAAAATTGAAATTTAATCAATTATAATAGTTTATTTATCATAAATTGAATAAAGGAATAAAATGAAGTTTAACTATTATTGTCCAGAAGGTCATTTACTATTATTGCAGAAACAAACACATCCATGTATTTGTAATATATGTAATGAAGGAATGTATGATATTATTTTTCACTGTCAATCATGTAACACATATAATATTTGTTTACAATGTATGATTAAAAAAATAGAACGTTCTCAAGAAAAAAACAAATTTAAAATTAATTATAAAGGCCAATTACTGCAATATTATCAAAAACAAAAATGGAATCCACCAAAATATGAAATAATTAATGAAAAAGGACCAGCTCATCAAAAAATATTTGATGTTGTAGTATTAGATAATGTTGGAAAAATTATTGACGGTTGTGTTGGTCAAGGCTATACAAGACAAGAAGCTGAACAAGAAAGTTCAATGAAAGCACTCATATATTTTGGTGTAATTGAACCAGTATTAGATGTTGAAGATGATGATATACTAATTTAAATAAATAATTATTTGAATAATTATTTATTTTTTGGTCATAAATGCATTTGCGACAGCGAAAATAAAAAATATAATAATAATCATAATAATACTAAAAATATGTAACGAGAAAAAAGTTTCTGTTTCATTTTTACATCCAAATGGGCGTAGATGTGTTTTAATTTCTGTATTACCATTAATAGTTTCTATTTTTTTATAAAAAAAAGTTGGAGGTTTCATAAATAAAATTAAACTGAATATAAGTAAATATGCTAAAATGGGAGATTTTAAAGATATCATAAATATCTATATATTCATAAAATATAATATTTATATAATATTTATCGTTTTATTTAATTTATCAATTATTTCTTCATTTTGATTTGCTTGTTTCTGCATTTCTACTATTTGGTTTGTAATTCTATCATCTGTAATTTTATTTGAATATGGTATATTATATGCATAATACTTACTTCCGATTGATCCAATATTATTACCAGGGAGTAAATCTAAATCTGGATATCCACCGAGAGCAAGTCTATTTATATATATTTTCTCAATTGGTTTTTTAATTTCGACAAAAATATCATCAATTGCCGGTTTTAATCCATTTAATTCAACATTGATGTATACTTGTCCAAATACAACTGTTTTTGCAGATTCTGTAACATTTGGTATTGGAATATTTTCTTTAAATGTTTGATTTAATTTAACTGAATATTCTGCAACAATTGTAAAATTGACTTTTACTTGATTGATTGTCTCTTGTTTTTCAATATTTGTTACATCTACTAATTTTAACATATGTTCGTTATCTCCAATTTTATTCATTGTCATAAGTAAATAATCTACAATTGGAGTAATATCTTTTTGGGATAATGATGTTTGAGTCACTGGTAGATCAGGAATATTGAAAATTAATGGAGAAGTATATTCTTTATTACTTAATTTTTGTGTCGAATTAAGAATTTGAATAAGTCTCGCATATTTGTCATTAAGTAAACTATCATGAATATTATCAATATTTGCATTACTTTGATAAGATACTGGATAAACAAATAATTTATTATTTCTAGAATTCATTGATGGAATTGTTTCAGTCGTAAAATGTTCTTTATTATTAATAATCCATTTATAAACATAATATGAAATAATAAGAATTATACATAATGTTAAAAATTTCATTTTTAGTTGCTCTATATATTATAAAAATAATTAAAATTTAATTATTTTTATAATTTCATAAATAAATATTATTTACAAATAGTTTGATACTTCCATTCACATTTACTCGTGTGAGTTGGATCTGCACTTAATGTGATTGTAAACACTGGTTGCATCCAATGTTCTCCAGAGTAAGGAATATCAAAAGTTTCTTTTATTCCAAAAATTTGTTTAGTTGATTGATTATCTAGTTTACTATTGAATTTATTACGTTTGGTCATTTATATAATGTAATATATTATTACTTTTTATATACTTATAATTTCATAAATAAATATATCTCTTTTAAGTCTTTTTAATAATACTTCTTCCATTTTTTAAAAAAATATATTGAATTAGTATATTAAAAGTAATAATTTCATTTTTTTATAAAAATGTGATTTATCAAAAAAATTGAAATTTGAACTGCCTGAAAAGCTCATTCTTATATAAATCTTTCGGATACGTGGCGGAGTGGTCTAACGCGGGACGCTTAAGACGTTCTTGGAGTAATCCTATCACGAGTTCGAATCTCGTCGTATCCATTCATTTATTAGATGTAAACTCATCTAATAAATTAACAAATTATTATTTATAATATTTTGTTAATTATCAAAAAAAATTGAAATTTCAATTGTCAGAAAAATCCATTTATACCAAACATTAAATAAACTGCTATTAGCAAGTTTTACTACAATGAGTTCTAAGGTTCTGACAGAAACTGAAAAATGCAACAATGCTTTTCATTTTGTGTATGATCATTATATGCAAATACTGCATAGTATACGATTGCAATACAAGAAACTACTGCTAGCACATGGGAAAATGGAAACAATTGTATTCGGAAATGGTGGATTCATGTTGGATACCACAAGATTCCTGGAAGGTTGCATAATAGATCCAGTACTAACAATCAAATACACTGTGGCCACACAACAGTTTAGTATTTCATACCAAGTTCATGGAAAGACCAAAACAGTTTTGTATCGCGACATTATATTACGCAACAAGTATCAGTCCGAGGTTGTAAGAAAGTATTTCACAAGCTACATGGATTCAGATCACAAATTATATTAAATATAATTACATCCAATCTGCATTGTATTCGATATCTTCATCGACGAAATCGGGATTATCATTTTCAGTAGTGACATCAAGAGCTTCTTCGCTATATTTGTCATCTT
>Ga0209000_1002048_pt1 | contig 11575 bp, 10 predicted proteins | sample RifGroD2_FD_183998 | JGI IMG/M metagenome (GOLD analysis project Ga0209000, IMG submission 183998) | Groundwater microbial communities from Rifle, Colorado, USA - Groundwater D2 (SPAdes) (version 2) | ecosystem: Environmental > Aquatic > Deep subsurface > Groundwater | place: Rifle, Colorado...
TCGCGCTGGCTATCGAGCAGCAGCGCATTAAGGAAAGCCCCGCCCGCATTACTGTTGATTTCGATGAGATGCACGCCGTCGCTGTTCAGATGGAAGTCGTAGCCGGAGAATACGCCTTTGGCAGTGCCGCCCGGTTCGTATGCTCCGTCATGCCATCCCGGCAATGGCACCGTCCGCTCCACCGCATCGATCACTCCGCGCATCTGCTGCATCTGCGCAGCCGTTATAAACACCGGCACACCGGCAAACAAATGCTGGCAACGCTCCGTCACCAAACCATGCCATACTCCGCCTTGTGTCTGCAGCGCGCGTTGCAGCGCGGCATGATCCAGCAAAGCCGAATGGCAATCGCCGTTCAGTGCCTCAGCAGGCGGGACAGAGGATGCCATGATATCCATCAAGACGACGTTTGGATGCATGATGCACGCCTCGCATCAGCCTTTCTTTATGCACCGCTTGGCTAAACTCAGTAGCTGCCTGCCCGCTCCGCGCCATACCCGGATACGCAGCCAGCCACCATACCCAACGTGCTTCCATCCCGGCACCTCCTGTTTTCAGACGGGTGCATTCTGCCACGATTGCCAAATAATCCGGAAGTCCAAACAAAACTCCCGCACATGGCGGGAGTTCTGACACGGCAATAATTGCAGCCTATTTTTAATGCAGCAACAGTGATTGCTGTACCGCTACGGCACAAACCGACATCAGCGTACCCGGCAACAAGCCAAGCAACAGCACGCCCAGCCCGTTGACGCTCATCAGCAGCGCAGTGTCATATTCGAAAGTAATCGGTGCATGGCTTTCCGGCGCGTCGAAGTACATCAGCTTGACGATGCGCAGGTAGTAGAACGCGCCGATCAGCGAGAACAGCACCGCAACGACGGCCAGCCAGATGTGTCCCGTTTCCACGACGGCTTTCAGCACCGAGAATTTGGCGTAAAAACCGACCGTGGGCGGCACACCGGCCATCGAGAACATCAGCAGCAGCATCAGAAAGGCAAGCCACGGGCTGCGTCGGCTGAGTCCCTTGAAATCATCGAGTGTATCCGCTTCGAATCCATCTGCACGTGACAGCAGAAGAATCATGCCAAACGCACCCAGCGACATCAGCACGTACACCACGGCATAGAACATTGATGCGCCATAACCCTCGATGCTGCCGCTCAATAAGCCAAGCAGCAGGAATCCCATGTGGGTAATAGTGGAGTAGGCAAACATGCGTTTGAGATTGGTTTGTGCAATCGCGGAGATATTACCGACTGCCATCGAAGCAACCGCAAGAATAATCAACATGCCCGACCAGTGTTCCACCAGCGGTTGCAGACCTTCGACCAGAATACGCGCGGCAAAGGCAAATGCGGCAAGTTTGGGCGCCGAGCCGATCAGCATGGTGATGGCGGTTGGCGCACCCTGATACACGTCCGGCACCCACATGTGGAAAGGCACCACGCCGAGCTTGAAGGCCAGACCCGAGACCATGAACACCAGACCGAACACCAGCAAATTCTTGTCCGCCGTGCCGGACTGGATCGCCTGTGACACCGCGCCCAGCTCCAGTGTGCCGGTCGCGCCATACAGCATGGACATGCCGTACAACAGCAGGCTGGAGGCCAGCGCGCCAAGCACAAAGTATTTCATCGAGGCTTCGATGGCAACCGAGGAATCGCGTTGCAATGCGACGATGGTGTACAGGCTCAGGGCGAGCAGTTCCAGACCGACATACAGGGTGAGAAAGTGGCTGCCGGAGATCATCACCATCATGCCGAGCAGGGCGAATAGGACCAGCACCATGAATTCGCCGGTGAACAGGCCGCGTGCGGAGAGATATTGGCGCGAATATGCCAGCATCATGGCCAACGCCAGGCAGGTCAGCAGTTTCAGCACATCGGCCATCAGGTCGTCCACGAACATGTTATTAAAGGCGTATACCACGCCGTTTTCGTGCGTACCGACAATAATCACCGCACAGCCCAGCAAGGTGAGCTGCACCAGCATATAGGTGAGCAACTTGCCGTTTTGCCTGACCAGCAAATCCACGATCAGTATCACACACGCCATGGTCAGCGCGAAGACCTCGGGGAGCACAGGCATCAAGTCTGATAGTACAAAGTTCATAGCGTCTGATTCCGATCCTTGTTAGAAATTTGACAAGGCAATGCGCGGCACGAGTCCGCAAATGTCCGGTTCACTGCGACGATGTCCGCCCCTGTTGCATGCGAATGCATCCGGTCCAATTTCAGCGGGAGTGTTACATCGTTGAGCCCTTCAATATGCCGGACGTCGCGAACCGACGACATCTCCGACACGAGATGCGCCACGCTCGCCCGCATCCTGTCGAGGAACGGTTGCGGATAGAAGCCGATCCAGAAGACCAGCACCAGCAGGGGCAGCAACGTAGCAATCTCGCGACTATTCATGTCGGTAACAACCACGTCATCCTTCCGGGTGTTCTCTCCCCAAACAAGCCGTTGCAGCATCCAGAGCATGTAAGCCACGGTGAGCACCACACCGCCCAGGGCGATTGCCCCGGCCAGGAGGCTGGATTTGAAGGTTCCGACCATCACCAGAAATTCCCCGACAAACGCGTTCGTTCCGGGAAGCCCGAAGGAGGCAAACGAAAAAATAGCCATCAGTGTCACATAAATCGGCACCGTCATCCGCAGCCCGCCGCAATCCGAGATAAGCCGGCTGTGGGTTCTCTCATAGATCATGCCCACCATAAGAAACAGCGCCCCGGTCGTAATCCCGTGGTTAATCATCTGCAGAATTGCCCCTTCGATACCCTGTGTATTGAAGACGAATATTCCCAGGGTAACAAATCCCATATGTCCGACGCTGGAGTAGGCGACCAATTTCTTGAGATCGGTCTGCACCAGCGCCATGTATGAGCCCCAGATAATGGCGATCAAGGAAAGAATTACGACAACCGACGCAAAAGCCTGGCTCGCATCGGGGGTTATCGGCAAGCTGAATCTCAGGAATCCGTAGGTGCCCAGCTTCAGCATCACGCTTGCCAGCATCACGCTACCGGCGGTAGGCGCCTCGACGTGGGCATCGGGCAACCAGGTGTGAAACGGGAACATCGGAACCTTGATCGCGAAGGCCAGGAAGAAAGCCCAGAACACCCAGAACTGAAACGTCTCGCTGTACGTTCCCTGCGATAGCGTCTGAATGTCAAATGTCTCCCCGCCCGTGAAATACAGCGCCAGTACCGCAACCAGCATCGGGAGACTTCCCAGCATCGTATACAGGAAGAACTTCAACGCGGCATATACACGGCGCTGCCCCCCCCACACTCCGATGATAAGGAACATCGGGATGAGTTCCGCCTCCCAGAAGACAAAGAACAGGAACAAATCGAGCGCCACAAAGACCCCGATCAGCATCGCCTCCATGACCAGGATTGCAATCATGTACTCCTTGACCCGGCTATCGATGGCCTTCCATGAACAAAGCACGCACATCGGGGTAATCATGGTGGTGAGCAGTACCAGCAGCACACTGATACCGTCCACACCGACAGCGTAATTGATGTTGAAAGCGGGTATCCATGGCACCCGTGCGACGAACTGCATCTCGTGGGAAGAGGTATCGAACAGATACCACAGCGGAAGCGAGATGGCAAAAACCAGCAGGGTGAAAGCGAGGGTAATGCGGCGCGTCCAGTCGTCGTTACGCGGCATGAAGCCGATCATTACCGCGCCGAGGAGCGGAAGAATTATAAGCAGGCTCAATAGATTGGATTCGTGTATCACGCTATAACCTCAGAACAGTGAGTAAAGGCTCAGGATTAAAAGTGATCCCACCATAACCAGGGCGTAATGCTGGAGCTGTCCGGTTTGCACCTGCCGCAGCGCGCCGGCACAGCGCACCACCACAGCTGCAATGGCATTGACAGCGCCGTCGATAACGTTCTTGTCAAGCCAGAGCCCCTTTATGCCAAGTGCCAGATTGCCGCGGAACACGGAACGGTACACCTGGATAAACCAGTCCTCGATGGGAACTACCACGCGATACACGAACTGCATGAAAATGCCCGCTCCCTTCCGGTAGAACCAGTCCAGATCCAGGCTTATCATGGGCGATCCGCCAAGGTGTTTGACCAGCATGAAAAAGCCCAAACCGGTAAACAACAGTATCTGCAAAGCCCAGACAACATGGGTTGCCGTGTAAGGATGGTAATCGACTTCGTGCGGCAGCATGTTGTAAAGCCAATCGGGATAGACTCCGATAAAGACACACAAAAACGCGGCAATTCCCATCGCTACCAGCATGTTGCGCGGAGGCTCAGTCGGCCGTGCCCCGCAGTCCTCGCCAAGGAAGGTGAAATAGGGCAGCTTCAGCCCGGTATGCAGGAACGTCCCGGCGGAAGCCAATGTGAGCAGCAGCCATATCCAGGTAAGATGCAGATCGGCTGCTGCCGAGACTTCCATGGACTTGCTCACGAATCCGCTGAACAGGGGAAAAGCCGAAATCGAGAAGCCGCCGATCATGTACAAGACGAAAGTCACGGGCATGTAGCGGTATATTCCCCCCAGTTCGCTCAGCTTGCTGCGCCCCGTCATTTGAATGACCGCCCCCGCTCCCATAAAGAGAAGTCCTTTGTACAGGATGTGGGTGAACGCATGCGCAACCGCACCGTTGATGGCCAGAGCCGTCCCCATCCCCACGGCGGCCACCATATAACCCACCTGACTGATGATGTGGTAGCCGAGCAGTCTGCGAATATCGTTAGCCAGCACGGCAAACACCACGCCGTACAGTGCCATGATCGTGCCCAGCCAGATGAGCACCTCAGTGCCGGGGTAAGCGCGAATCAGCGCATAGACCGCTGTCTTGGTGGTAAAAGCACTCAGAAAGACCGCGCCCGTCACCGTTGCCTCGGGGTAGGCATCCGTCAGCCACGCATGCAGCGGAGGAACGGCGGCGTTGAGCATAAAACCGATCAGGATGAGATAAAACGCCGCATCGCGTACCTGCAAGGCGTCGAAACGAATCGATCCGGTCGTCACATAAAGAATGATGATTCCGGCAAGAAGCACCACGCCGCCAACGGCATGCACCAGCAGATAGCGGTAGCCCGCTTCGATCGAAGCCTTCACCCGGCGTGACCAGATGAGCCAGACCGAGGCAAATGCCATCAGCTCCCAGAACACAAACAGCGTCAGAAAATCGCCGGCAAATGTGGCTCCGAGTGATGACCCGGCATAGACGAATGCGGCAACATGCTGGCTGACATCCTTGACATGCAGCGCGTAGATCGCTCCGATCAGCGCTGCGCTCGAGAACACGTAGGCGAAAGCAAGGCTGAGCTTGTCTGCCCGGCCGAAAATCAGTTCAAATCCGAGGAAGTTGACAACCCCATGAACGCCTGGCGACATCAGCATCACGGTCAGTAACGCAAGAAGCGGAAGAAGGATGATATAAATCCGCTGCGCCTTCCCCTTGAACAGAGGAAGGAACAACGCCCCGAGAATCAGAAAAACCGAAGGATGTACCCAATCAATCATTGTAGTAATCCTCGGAACGTTCCAGCCAATAGTGCCCCAATGCCTTCGACACGACGACGATCAGGACACAGGAAATGAACCCGTAGACGGCACTGAATCCCGGGATGTCTTCCCAGAAAAAAACATGGTGGTGACGGGAAATGAAAAAATCGATCACCACCGTGAGTGCCAGCACCACGTAGGAGACCCGCTTCACCGTCCTGGTGTTATTCACCAGGCTTTCCAGAATTTTGCCAATATCCATCACAGAATACTCACCTTGATTAAATTGAGAAAGTGGTCTGGAAATATGCCGAGAGCCACCGTTCCAGCCGCCGTAATCAGCAACGGTATAAGGACTTTGTAGGGTGCTTCGCTGACACCTTCGTGACCATCCGCCGGAGGGGCTCCGAACACAGCCTTGTAGACGACCGGTGCGAAGTACGCCACATTAAGCAGACTGCTGGTCAATATCACCGCGAGCAGCATCCAGCTTTTGGTTTCGATGGTGCCAATGGCAAGATTCCACTTGGTGATGAATCCGGCGAACAGCGGCACCCCGATGATGCTGAGTGAACCGATGGTGAAGGCGGCTATCGTCCAGGGCATTTTCCGTGCAATTCCGGACATCTCACTGATGTTGGTCTTGTGCGACGCGACATAGATCGATCCGGCGCAGAAGAACAGCGTGATTTTCGTGAACGCATGATTGACGATATGAATGATGCCTCCGGTGATTCCGCTGACCGTCAGCAGCGCCACCCCCAGCACGATGTAGGAGAGCTGGCTCACTGTGGAATAAGCCAGCCGCATTTTGAGATTATCCTGGGTCAGCGCGTAGGCCGACGAAGCCAGGATGGTGATGGAGGCGATAATGGCCGTATAGTCACCCAGGCTGAGGTTCTGCATCAATGAAACCCCGAAAACGTCAGTCACCAGCCGGACAATACAGAATGCGCCAACCTTTACCACCGCCACGGCGTGGAGCAGAGCGCTTACCGGCGTAGGCGCCACCATCGCGGAGGGAAGCCAGTTATGCATCGGCATCAGCCCGGCCTTGGCAAAACCGTACAGGAACATGAAATACATCACTGTCAGCAGCGTCGATATTTCCATGCCCGAGAACGTCGTCGCCGTTATCCCCGCGAACATCCCCGCCTTGCTGAATTCCAGCGTGCCGGTAAGCGTATACGTCAGGATGATGGCGCCCAGAAGTATGCTGCTCGATGCGCCCACCAGATAGAGCAGGTACTTGCGCCCCGCATCCCAGTCCTTGGCGGCCTCATTGTGTATCACCAGCGGCAAAGTGCACAGGCTCAGTATTTCGTAGAAGAAGAACAGCGTGAACAGATTCCCGGCAAAGGCGACCCCCATGGCCGAGGAAAGGGCAATGGCAAAACAGGTGTAATACCTCGTCTGGGCATGCTCCTCGAGGGTGCGCATGTAGCCCATGGAATAAACCGTGGTGATAATCCACAGAAATGACGACGTGGTGGCAAACAGCAAACCGATACCGTCCACCTTGAAGGCGAGTTCAACGCCGGGAAGTATCTTGAAGACCGTATACTGGATCACCACCCCGGAAAGAACAGCGGGAGTCATGGATATCACGATCAGGAATTTGATCACCCCCGCGCCAATGGACCAGCCCTCTCTCAGGTTTGGTTGCTTGTAGGAAAGCATGACCAGCACGGCGGCAATTGCCGAGACCAGCACCGCCAGAAGGGGCTTTATCGAAATCAACGTTTCCATGTGGCCATCCGGTTCATCTCCGCGAGCAAAAAGGCGGCGAAATTATCATTCGCCGGGTTATTCGTCCAGTAAGGAAAAAGGCTGTTTCTCGTCATTGTCATCATCATTATCACCATTGCACCGGCGGGTTACCCCTTCAGCTCGCTCCAATCGGCCACCTCAATCGTCCGCCGATTGCGGAAAAGCAGCACAACAATGGCAAGCCCGATGGCCGCCTCGGCTGCGGCAACCACCAATATAAAAAAGACAAATATCTGTCCGGCGGGATCTCCACGATAGTGCGAGAATGCGATGAAATTCGTATTCACCGCCAGCAGCATCAGCTCGATTGCCATCAACATATTGATGATGTTCTTCTGTTTAAACAGAATGCCGGCAACCCCCGTGGAGAAGACGACCGCTCCAAGAATCAGGAAATCCGAAAGATCGATCATCGTGCAACCCCTGCTGTGCTATCTAATTTTTCCTGGGCGCGTTTCTCCGTGGGCATCTTGATCAAGCGCAAGCGATCCGCTTTGCTGACCGCAATCTGATCCGGTATCACCTGCGATTTGGCATCCTTGCGGCGGCGCGAGGTCAGCGCAATGGCAGCCACCATCGCCACCAGAAGAATCGCTGCGGCAATTTCAAACGGGTAAACATATTCGGTATAGATCAAACGCCCCAGTTCCTTGGTATTACTGTAATCGGCAGCATGCTTGACAGCCGCCTTGCCACCGGACACATCGGAAGAACCCAGCACCCAGACCATCTCGAATACCATCAAACCGGCCAGCACCGCACCGAATGGCACCCAGCGCCACAAACCTTCGCGCATCCGCACCAGATTAATATCCAGCATCATCACCACGAACAGGAACAGCACCATCACCGCGCCGACATACACCAATACCAGCGTGATGGCGAGAAACTCGGCCTCCAGCAGTATCCAGATACCGGCCATACTGAAAAATGCCATCACCAGGAACAGCGCCGCATGCACCGGGTTGCGCGCGGTAATCACGCGCAATGCCGCAAACACGGTCAGTGCGGCGAATACATAAAACACGACGGTCTCAAAATTCATAAATTCATCCTCTTGTAAGGCGTAGGGTGGGCACGTTGTTTGTGCCCACGCGGACAGAAACCCGCGCGTGGGCACGACAAAACTGTGCCCACCCTACAACACTATCTGTATTTCGCATCCGCCGCTCTATCCTTGGCGATCTGTTCCTCATGCTTGTCGCCCAGCGCCAACAGCATCGGCTTGGTGTAATAAAGGTCGCCCGGCTTCTCGCCGTGATATTCGAACACGCGCGTCTCGACAATCGCATCCACCGGGCAGGACTCCTCGCAGAAGCCGCAGAAGATGCATTTGTACAGATCGATGTCGTATTGCGTGGTGCGTCTTGTGCCGTCCTCGCGCTCCGCCAGCTCGATCTTGATCGCCAGCGCCGGGCAGATTGCCTCGCATAATTTGCAGGCGATGCAGCGTTCTTCGCCGTTGTCATAGCGGCGTTGCGCGTGCAGACCGCGGAAACGGAAACTCTGCGGAGTCTTTTCTTCCGGGTACTGCACGGTAATCTTGCGCGCGAAGAAATACCGGCCGGTCAGCGCCATGCCCCTGACCAGCTCGAACAGCAGGAACGTCTTGAAGAAGTTTTTGATATTTTTCATTTTCGTCTTCTCCGCTTACCAGACCCACAGCGGGGTCTGCATCCACGCGGCGACCACCACCACCCAGACGATGGTGAGCGGAATGAACACCTTCCAGCCCAGCCGCATCAGTTGGTCATAGCGATAACGCGGAAAGGTCGCGCGGAACCACAGAAACAGGAACAGAATGAAGGAAACCTTGGCCAGCAGCCAGATGAAACTGTCCGGCAGGAACGGCAGCGGCGACAGCCAGCCGCCCAGAAACATGATCGCGGTAAGGAAGGAAACCAGAATCATGTTGGCGTATTCGGCCAGGAAGAACAGCGCAAACGCCATGCCGGAATATTCCACATGGAACCCGGCGACGATTTCCGATTCGCCTTCGGCCATATCGAACGGCGCGCGATTGGTTTCCGCCACGCCGGAAATCAGATAGACGAGGAACATCGGGAACAGCGGAATCATGTACCAGTTCAGCAAGCCGAGATCGCCTTGCTGGCCGAGCACGATATCGCCCAGATTCATGCTTTGCGAAACCATCAGCACGCACACCAGCGCGAAACCCATGGCAATTTCATACGACACGATTTGCGCAGCAGAACGCACCGCACCGAGAAAAGCATATTTGGAATTGGACGCCCAACCGGCAATAATGATGCCGTACACCGCCAGCGAGGTCATCGCCAGGATATACAGCAATCCCGCATTGAGGTTGGACAGCACCATGCCGTCATTGAACGGGATCACCGCCCATGCCGCCAGCGACGGCGCCAGCGCCATAACCGGTGCCAGAACAAACAAAAATTTGCTTGAACCGGTCGGAATGATGATTTCTTTAAAAAATAATTTCACCCCATCGGCAATCGGCTGCAGCAAGCCAAAAGGACCGACACGATTCGGGCCGATACGAATCTGCATGAAGCCGATGACCTTGCGCTCCGCCAGCGTCAGATAGGCAACCGTGAGCATGATCGGCACCACAATTGCCAGAATCTTCACCAGCGTCCATAACGGCAGCCAGACCGGGCCGAGCAGATCCTGCCCGGCCTGTTGCAGCATTTGCAGCAGCTCCATCATGCGCGCTCCACAGTAATCGTTCCAAACATCGCACCCAGCTCCGCCGTAGCCGGATGGCCAGCCGCCACACGTGCGGTGCCGGCAGGCATGGCATCATCCGCCTGCACGGCCAGATGTACCGATGCCTTGCCCTGCGTCACTTTCACGCTATCGCCGGATTGCACACCCAGTTTCCGCAACTCGCTGCCATGCATCTTCACGCATGGAGTTGCGGCATCGCGGGTCTTCTGCAGCGAGACGGCGCGGCGCACCAGCGCATCGGCAGCATAAACCGGCACATCGGCCACGCGCTGTATTCCCTGTGCATCGGCAATCGCGGTGCCCTGCAATGCAACCTCCAGATGATTGTTCAGCCTGCCGCCAACGTCCTGGCCGCCGAGCGCTTCATCGCGCACCGCCTCGCTGGTGTCGTAATCAAAACCCTGCACGTCGAGCATGTTGCCCAACACGCGCAACACCTTCCAGGCCGGGCGCGCTTCACCCAAGGGTTTGACCGCCCCCTTGAAACTTTGCACCCGCCCTTCGGTGTTGACAAACGTACCGGAAGTTTCAGTGAACGGTGCGATCGGCAGCAGCACGTCGGCGTAATCGGTCGCGCGATGTTTCCAGGCGGACATTGCCACCACCATATCGGCGGCATACATCGCAGCCAGCGCTTGCTGCGGATCGTGCAGATCCAGTTCCGGCTCGACATTCAGCAGAATATACGCCTTGCGCGGCGCGGCCAGCATCGCGGCGGCGTTCATGCCTTGCACGCTGCCGCCGAACGGCACGGCATCGGCGAGATAACCGCCGACACTGTTCGCCGCCTCGCCGAGGAAACCAAAGCTTGCCCCGGACAATGCGGCGATTCGTTCTGCCAGTGCGGCAAGCTGCGCCGCCTGCGGATGTTGCTGCGCGAAGTTGCCGAGCAGCACCGCGGCGCGCTCGCCACTGGCCAGACTCCTGGCGATGGCGGCGGCTACGCCGCCCACTTCGATACCTTTTAAGGATTGAGGATCGGGGATTGAGGATTGAGTGGGAGTCGCACCTCGATCCTCGCTCCTCGATCCTCGCTCCTCGATCAGTGCCTTCAGGACTTGCGCCAGTGCATTCACCAATTCGTTCGGCGCAACGATGCACTTGTTGGCGACCGGCATCAGCAGATCATCGTCGCTTGAGTGAATAATGCTGACTTGCGCGCCGCTCTTTACCGCCTGGCGCACACGATGCGCCAGCAACGGATGGTCCTTGCGCAAAAAGCTGCCGACAATCAGCAAACGATCGCGGCTATTGATATCGGCAACCGGCATGCCCAGCCACGGTGCACCCGCTTGCTTGCCGTCCGCGCTGAAGTCAGACTGGCGCAGACGGAAATCCACATTGCCGCTGCCCAGACCGCGCACCAATTTTTGCAGCAGATAGAGCTCTTCCAGCGTGCTGTGCGGCGTCGCCAATGCAGCGACTTGCTCTGCCCCGCCCTCGTTGGCAATCTGGCGCAAACCGTGTGCCACATATTCCAGCGCAACCGGCCACTCGACTTCCAGCCACTTGCCGTCCTGCTTGAGCATCGGTTTGGTCAGGCGCTCCGGTGAATTCAGCCCCTCATAGCTGAACCGGTCCTTGTCCGAAATCCAGCACTC
>Ga0209000_1002063_pt1 | contig 11517 bp, 21 predicted proteins | sample RifGroD2_FD_183998 | JGI IMG/M metagenome (GOLD analysis project Ga0209000, IMG submission 183998) | Groundwater microbial communities from Rifle, Colorado, USA - Groundwater D2 (SPAdes) (version 2) | ecosystem: Environmental > Aquatic > Deep subsurface > Groundwater | place: Rifle, Colorado...
ATGGAATGACATTATCGGAAGTAAGGATGAGCGTGTCGTTATCAATAAGGATTGGGTAGAAGGTAAGGAAGTTGTTGAGCCAGATACATGGGATCAGACCGGTCAGTTAGTGAAATACTTAGAAACCCTTTTCGAGTCGTCCGATAACGTTGGCTATGTTACCGAGAGCTGGGAGAAAGACGGCAAACATCTTCCCACAAAGGGATGTTGGGACCGTACAGCAGGTGAGCTGATCCAACAACTTAATCAGTGTAAAGGGGATATCGGGTCCGTACTGGGAGACTGTAAGCCTGAAGTTGGCGCGTGGATCCGCTTTAATCCGCTTGATGGCAAGGGCGTTAAAAACGAGAATGTTACGGACTATAAATTCGCTTTAGTTGAATCGGATGAAATGGAAATTGACAAGCAAAACGCGATCATTAGAGAGCTTGAATTGCCGGTGGCTTGTTTAGTTCACAGTGGCAAAAAGAGCTTACATGCTATTGTGAAAATCGATGCAGACACTTATGACGAATACCGTAAACGAGTGGATTACCTCTATGATGTATGCCGTAAAAACGGCCTTAAGGTAGACACTCAGAACCGTAATCCCTCAAGGCTTTCGCGGATGCCTGGCGTTATGCGGAATGGCCAAAAGCAATTCCTAGTTGATGCCAACATTGGAAAGGAGAACTGGAAAGACTGGCAGGAATGGATCGAGGGTATCAATGATGATCTGCCAGAACCGGAAAGCATGGCTAGTGTGTGGGACCTCTTGCCTGACTTATCTCCTCCCCTGATCCACAATATCCTCAGACAGGGCCACAAGATGATGTTAGCGGGTCCGTCAAAAGCTGGTAAATCGTTTGCTCTCATAGAGCTAAGCTGTGCCATTGCTGAGGGTAAAAAGTGGATGGGGTGGGATTGTGCCCAAGGGAAGGTCATGTATGTCAACCTGGAGCTCGACCGGCCCAGTTGTCTGCATCGGTTCAAGGATGTTTATCAGTCATTAGGATGGGAGCCAAGGAATTTAGACAATATTGATATCTGGAACCTAAGGGGTAAATCGGTACCAATGGATAAGCTGGCGCCCAAGTTAATCAGAAGGGCGCAAAAGAAAAACTACACAGCGATTATCATTGATCCAATCTATAAAGTAATCACTGGCGACGAGAATAGCGCTGATCAGATGGCCAATTTCTGCAACCAATTCGACCGCGTATGCACAGAATTAGGGGCGGCCGTGATCTATTGCCATCATCACAGCAAGGGTACTCAGGGTAACAAAAAGAGCATGGATAGATCGTCAGGGTCAGGGGTATTCGCCAGGGATCCAGACGCACTTTTGGACCTCATTGAACTTGACTTAACTGATTCACTCCTCAAGCAAGAAGAGAACAAAGCCGTCTGCAAGGTGTGTGAATCATGGTTAATCAAGAGATATAAGGGCTGGGAAGATGAAGTATCTCAAGACGATTTATGCAGTGAATCGCAAATGTTGACGATATGCCGCAGGCTATTAGGCGAGAAATATTACCCAAATATCGTTAATGATACCGAGGCGGTTCGGCAAAAAGTACGGCAAAAATCAGCATGGAGAATCGAGGGAACCTTGCGAGAATTCCCTAAATTCAGTCCAGTAAATGTGTGGTTCGACTATCCGATCCACTCAATTGATGATGTTGGCAGCTTGAAAGATGTTGAATCTGAGGGCGCATCCCAACCCTATAAAAAGAATTTTACCAAGAAAAAAAAGCCTGAAGATCGCAAAAAAGAGCGACTGGAATCACTGGAAACCGCTATTAAGGGATGCACTTTTGATGGAAATATTACAGTGGAGGCACTGGCTGAATACATGGGGGCAGTCGAAAAAACGGTAAGAAATAGAGTCAAGGAGCATCCAAGGTATGAAATTGTTCAAGGTTTGATTAGGGAAAAAGTCGAGGGAAAATAACTTTTTCCCTCAGGGAAAGTAAGGAAAAATGTTCGAGAATTACTTTCTTCCCTAAGGGAAAAAGTCGATGATTTTCCCTTTCCCTACTACTTTCCCTTAGGGAAGAAAAAGTCGGTGTTTTCTCGACTTTTTCCCTTAGGGAAAGGGAAGGGGAAAATCTATACTACGTATAGGTATTTTTCCCTTTCCCTAGCACGTGGGTTACGGGGGAAAGTAAGGAGGCGTCGGCTAAGCCTCCTTACCTTCCTTCCCCTATCCGTAACTAGGAGAATTTTTCAGAGAGTTGGAAAAAGTAGGAGGTTGAAAATTATGGAAAACCAAAAAGGAATCATCGCCGTTGAAGAGTTTAGCGGCAAGTATAAAATCAATGAAGATTATCGACCAATGGCCGAAGCCTTAAAATCAAAATTCAAAGAGCTTGAATATGTGCCGGTTAAAAATATTCTCTTTATCGAGAACATGGAGGACAAGCGCAAAAAGAACAACTCAATCGTTTACGCCCAGATAAGTAAGATGCCTCCGAAGTTTGAGGAAATCATCTACCAGGTAACAGGAAAGTATTTCGAGTACATGTTGGAGATCTTTAAGGAAAATACAATGTTGATGAGTCGAGAACAGATCGTCGCGCTCGTATATCACGAGCTGAAGCACATTCAGTTGGTGCAGTCAAAGGATGGCCCCAAGGTCGATATCGTTGGTCATGACGTTGAGGATTGGCTAAATATGGTTGAAAAGCTGGGGTTGAATTGGGCAACTACCAAGGGGCAAATTCCTGATCTCTTGGATAAGGGTATCAGTTGGGAAAGCATCGAGGGACCTATGAATCTATTCCCCGCTGAGACATCCCTGAAATTGGTGAGATGATGCGGACGGAGTTCTTTCTAAGCTTGGTCCCACCTCAAAAAACACATCAAACAAAAAAGGCTAGGTGCGTGAATGGCAAGCCTCAGTTTTATGAATCACCAGAACTGCAAACAGTGCGATCAAAACTTAACGCTCACCTAGCACAACACATACCGAAGGAAAAATATACCGGCGCTGTGAGACTGATAACGAAGTGGTGCTTCCCGATCACTGGTAAACATAAAGACGGCGAATGGAAAACGACACGTCCGGACTGCTCAAATATGATTAAACTATTCGAGGACGTTATGACCGACCTCGGATTCTGGACAGACGACGCTTTGATAGCCAGCTCAATAACTGAAAAGTTTTGGGCAGAAAGGCCTGGAATATATGTCTGCATTGAAAACGTCTGAACGACATCCCGGTGATCCACGACCTGACCTGGTGACAGATCATAGGCATTGGGAAGAAGTGCTTTATAACTCTTGGTACATCGGCAAGGAAATTTATTATTTGCTTCATGGAATTCGTTGTGGTGGAGCTGAGTTAATTCTTAGCCAGAGAGGCTACAGATTGCTCCCGGGTGAGTGGGATGAGTCGGAGTGGAACAATGATATCAAGGGCCGACTTAATCCCTTTAAGGACAAGCTCGTAAATATTTTTAAGTTAACTCGCTTTGGGAAGGTATCTGAGGAAACACTGCCAGACGGGGTATTCGAAGCGATGAGTGAGGAGGGGTCAAAATGAAGAAATCATGCGAAACGTGTAAGTATGAACATTTATCGATGCGAGACTTGCCCTGCAGGGAGTGCGGAAGTGAAAGCAAAGGCTCCAAGAAGTGGGAATCGAAATGTCCCGGAATATCGTTCCTGCGTCTTAATGGCCTTGAGCCGAGCTTAGCTTCGTGCAAGGACAAGCTCTTTGAGGAGATAGGGGAATATCTCCAGCTAACAGGGAAGGGTATGAAGGCCAGCGGTGAACAGGGGAAATTGTTTGCAACTCCAATGATGATGATTAAGGAGCTTGCAGACGTGGCTCAATCAGCGGTGACACATATGCATGTTATAGCCGATGAAGCTGGGATTAATCTCGATGAGGTAATGATCGAACACGAGCGCAAACTCAGAGAGAAGGGATATCTCAGGTGAGTAACTTACTAGTCATAAACGGCAAATTCTACGCAGGAACAGACTCGGAGAACAAACTCATTCTCAAGGATAATCGTTCCGAGGCATTGCCCCTGGACGGCGATGAGCTAAAGATTGCCATGGGAGCGATATTCTGTAGGGTTATGGCTGATGAGATCAAACTTCAGAGACTGGAGGTGCTTAGAGCGTGAAGATATGCGGGGAGAAGTTTTGCTCGAATCCAGAGATAAAGAATGAGGATGATGCCGCCGATTGTGTTGCGGCAATCCTAAAGAATGTGCCAGATTGGAAGGCTGACAACTGTTGGTTTCGTCGCGCAGGACAAGGATGCGAGGAGTGTGGCGGAAAGGTGATTCATGCGAGTGGGTGCCAGCACTGCGTAGTATGCGGTTGGAGTGCGTGCGGATAATAAAATTTGAGGAGGAACAACTATGAAGGCATATATCGCTGGCAAAATAACCGGAAACCCCGACTATAAAGATCAATTTAACGCCGCGCAACAAAAGATTGAATCAGCAGGACATATCGTAATGAATCCATCGCTTTTACCAAAAGGTTTTGAGCAAGAGGAATATCTTCACGTATGCAAAGCGATGATTGATGTCTGCCGAGTAGTGTACTTTTTGCCAAACTGGAAAACAAGCTACGGTGCGAATTATGAGATGGGTTATGCGATCGGAGCTGGGAAAACAGTTAGGTTTTTGGAGGAGGAACAACTATGAAAATCATTAAACCATCTGTAGTTATTGAGAATCAAAACTGGTCAGAACTATTACGCAAAATCGAAACTAAGGGCCGCATTTGCTATAAATCAGAAGGCAGAATAACGGATGATTCTGCTGAGAAGTTTATCGAGAGCATAGCAAAACGTGGTCATATGTCGGTTTTGGAGCATAGTAGTATCTCTGTAAAATTCATCGTTGACCGAGGAGTTTCGCATGAGATCGTGAGGCATAGATTGGCGAGCTACAGTCAGGAGTCAACTAGGTATGTATCTAGTGTTTCCAAAAGTTCTATCCGGATTGAATCTGAGCGGGACATAATTGAAGCTTACAACATTGGACTAACTATGAAAAAGATATCTGAACTATCTAGTGGTAAATTTACCGAATGGGAAGTGTGGAAGGTTTTAGATAAAAACTTAATTGAGCGACGCAAGCATGGCAGAAGAGGGTTGATTGACGATAATTTTTTCGATCACATTGATTTACCAGAAAAGGCATATTTACTAGGGTTTATATTAGCTGATGGAAACATTCGGAAAGATGCTCCGCAAATTACAATTAGCCAGAAAAAGGAGAATAGTTGGTACTTACTTCGAATGATTCGTGATTTTATTCAGCCCGAGGCAAAAAGCCTTTGCTTTACATCTCAGCAACTATGGGAACAGTTAATTAAAAAAGGAATTATCCCAAACAAAACATATGATTTTAATCATGAATGCGCGGATTTATTATGGGACTCTATACCAGAGAACTTACTGCCTGACTTTTTAAGGGGGTTTTTGGACGGAGATGGTAGCATTCGCTTTTTTAATCAAAAAAATAAAGCAGAAACCTTTTCGTGTAATATCGGATTTAATGGTTCGGAATTTATACTCGATAAAATCAAAACATGGCTAGAGGTTAATTTTAACTATTCTCCAACTATTAGATATGCTACTGAAACAAAATATCTACACAGAATGGCTGTAACTAATCCGGCAATCGGAATCAAACTGTGCGAAAAGATGTACAAAAATTTTATTTTCCCATACGGTCACCCTAAATCCTACAGAGCATTAAAGATTTTAGGCAAAGAATTAAAAACTGCGTCTTGGGGTGATGACAAATTTAACGTCATTTTACCAAAAAGCTTTGAAAACACTCAAAATCTCTGGATATGGGCCTCCGCTATGGATAACGCTGAAAATTGCTATAGGGAGTTGCTAAAACTTGGTGCAACTCCTCAAGAAGCTCGCAGCGTCCTACCAAACAGCCTGAAAACCGAACTATGGATGACCGCCAACATTCGCGAATGGCTACACTTCTTCAGTGTTCGTGCCGCGAAACCAGCACATCCTCAAATGAGACAGGTTGCCATTCCACTTCTCCTAAGATTGCAGGAGTTATTGCCGCCGATATTCGGGAGTATGGGGTATGATCAGGGCTTTCCAATCGAGCACTATGCGGAGGTGGTTATCGATGAATAAACCGGTGATTCTCATAAATGGAACTGGAGGATGCGGAAAGGACACCTTTATTGATTTCTGTAAAGATTTAGCGGCGTGCAGAAACATTTCCACCGTAGACAGAGTAAAGGAAGCAGGGAGGATGCTTGGATGGGAAGGAGCAAAAACAGACAGGGATAGAAAGTTTCTTTCGGACCTTAAAAAACTTGCCGTACAATATTCAGATCATGCCTTTAGGTACATTGTTAGGGAAATTGATTCATTTTTACACGACAATTTATACGATATTTTGTTTTTCCATTCGAGAGAGCCGGAAGAGATTAAGCGCTTTAAGAATATTGGCTGTTCAACTCTCTTAATTACGAATAGTAACGTGGAGATTATTAAGAGTAATTATTCGGATGGAAATGTTCTGAACTTTGATTATGACTATGTCATAGACAATAGCGGTTCACCTGAAGAGCTTCGACTAAAGGCGCATGAGTTCGTCAGATTACTTATGGGCGGTGACCACTCATGAAATCCTACCTCAATCGCGAAGAGAAAACCCTGGTCCTAACCCTAGCGTCCTTCGTGGCATATCTCACTGCCAAGTCGGACGAATGGGCTGAGCATAACCGCAATAAGGACTCGGTGAAATCTATGAGAATGGCGAAGTCGTTTATTTTTAGGGTCACAGATGCGTTGCTCGAAGGTGTAGACAACGCCGAGAAGGTCAAAGTCTTTAACCAAGTCGCGAAGATGGAGGTTGTGGTTAAATATCACGATGAAGCTGTCCGGGAGTATAAGCGCATGCAGGAGCTTGATAGCGTGACACCGATCAAGACTGAGGATTTCTTCGAGATCTGCGAGCAGGCTTTGGGAGTTTGCCAGACGTGCAAGGGCAAGCCTGAGGGCTGTAGGTTGAGGGAATTGTTTATCGAGCATGACGTGCCGGTGTTTAACGAGAGTCCTAGGGAGGGACAGTGTCCGTATAGGGTGGAGGAGGTAAGTATTAAATGAAATACCAACACTACAAAGGTGGCATCTACACACTCTTATCAACGTCCGTATATCACACCGAAACAAATGAACGCCTTGCGGTATATGAGAATTCCAAGGGAGAAGTATTTGCCAGACCATACGATATGTTCTTTGAGGAAGTCGAAGTTGATGGCGCGACGGTTCCAAGGTTTAGGGAGATTGAGCCGAAGGGGGATGCGTGATGAAAAACGCAATCATTCCTGAATATGAATCATTCTTCTCCGATAAGGCTATTAAGGTTATCGAGTGGTCGTTAGCTGATAAGAGAAGGATAAAGTCCAGCAAGCTTTATAAAGCGGCGTGTCGCATGGAGTGTCGTTATCGAAAAAGCAGAGGGATGTTTATTTCCCCTGATATAAATAATTGGTGGACTCCACAAGGGATAGAGCACGCTACTGCTCTTGGGTTTCTAAGGCGAAGTATTCGGGGTATTAATTTTGTCAGCAGCATACAGAAAGGGGATGCGTGATCTTGATACCAGACGAGATTGAGCGTTTAATATATCAGTGCATTATGGGTGGAGAGTTTGTCGCAATCTCGCCGAATGATCAGTTAGCCTCGGAACGATTCAAGGAACTCGGGAAGGCTGTCGTTGTTGCCGCCGATGAGATGAGAATGGCTCTTGAGAAAACTGAAAGAGAAATAATCTGCGGTCTATTCCCGAATCTGGAACCAAATGGAATATTTGCTGAATTGCTGGAGCAGATCAAGGCAGTACAGATTGATGCTGAGGTCGAGAAGGAATGGGCACAAAGGCTGAGATTTATCTCAAGACATTTTACGCAGAGATTACGCAACAACTACCGCAAACTCCACACGCTACCTCTTAAACGCAGACCAAGATGCCGATGGCGACCACGAGAGAGTCGGAGGAGGTTGGAGGGGTTAAGTCCTGGTACTGTGATAATTGACGAGTATGCCACAGGGGAGGAGGAGTAAGATTATGTATTTTATTACCAAAGAAGAAGACCTCGTAGGCAAAACGATTATCTTTACTCATTGCGCTCAATTTGCCGAAGCAATCACCTTAGCTACAACCGATGGCGGGATAATGGTAATTCAGCAAAATGGCGAAACCAACGAAAGTGTAATCAGAGTTTTTTATGATCATCAAGCCGAATACTACTTATTCGTAACTGGCAGGAACGAATGGCTAGTCGATGAATTAAAGAAAGTAGGAGTTATCGGCGAAGATGAATATCAAAAGCGTTGTGAAGCAGACTGAAGCGCGAGCAAGATGAGAAAGAAAGAAAAGAACGTAACGAAAAGCACGAGCGCGATGAGTACTTGAGATTGAAAACTAAGTTCGAGGGGGGCTGTTAGTTTATGAGCAGTGATATCATTCACTCTATCAGCCCTAAGAACGTCGAGAAGACAAGATGCGGCATAAAGTCGGCGTATTGGCAACGTCAGCACGATGTTCCGGATGAACGAGTAACTTGCAAGCGATGCCTTGTCCATATGCGGCATGAGAAAAAAGTAGCGATAAGGCAAGTTAACAGTCGGTTACTTAGATTGCTTGAGTTGATTGAGATATATAGCAAGCCGAAGGAGTCTTGAAAGCTGAGTTTGAAGCGTTCACGGATTACGAAGAGCCGATTGAAACCATCGAAGATCTTATTACCGCCATGGAAGAAGAGATGAGCTATTGGGAGCCTGAGGCTGCAGAGGGGGATTAATAATGAACTACATCAAAGAAGCCGAAAACATCCTCTGGTACTACAACGACCTCTATCGATCAATCGAGAATATGAACAGAGAGATCGCCAAAATCGTCAGTCGGCAGAGCCCGAGTTCGTTGAATGCTATCAGCTTGGAACCAACAGGTGTTCATGGATCCGGCGATGCGGACGATAACACCTACAACCTAATGTTCAAGATCAAGACGCTGACGGACAATCGAGAGGCTACTCTGACAGAGTTAAGCAAGGTCGACGACATACTGGATGAGATCAGTCGTGAACCTGGGTGCGAACTGTACGGCAAGGTCCTGAGAGAGTGGTATATCGTGCGAACACCAAAGGATGATATTGGTCCTAATATTGGTTATGGTAGACGCAATGTGTATTACATCAAGGATAAGGCGATCAAGAAGTTTGCGGTTAGGCATTTTGGGTTAGATGCGGTGAAGGCGCTATAGCTTAAGGTTAAGATATCTGATAAAATTGATATACGGGAGGTTGTGCGTATGGAATCTGAGAAGAAGTTGTCTCACCAACTGATTGACGAAATCAGGAACAAAGAGGACGAAATGGCACGTAATAACTATAATTGCCCAAGGGTTCAATCTATACTTATAAACTACGAAATATTTGACGAACTAGCTAGAGAGAAAGATATCTGGTATCAATGGTTAATGTTCACTGAAAGCGGGATTCAGTTCTGTGGTATACCTATCACTGAAACTGATGATATTGAGAAGTGGGAACTGAGGGGTTAATCTTTGCACAATCTTTGCACACTTTTTTGACTTTCGATGTGATATAATTGTATTTGTAAGAAAAGCGAGCAGGACGTTCTCGACAATGAGAGCGAATCTGGCTCGCTTTTTCTATGTCTAATAAGGCGGTGATTGCAGTGGCTAGTTTTGAATGTGTTGGCTTTACCCCTAAAGTAGTTGGCGCAGGAGTGAACTGCGGTAACTGCGAGAACTATACAGGAGCGACGTGCTTAGAGCGGAAGACGCTGGATGAATTGTATGATAGCACGAGGGAGACCAAAAACCTCATGCGGCATGACAGATATGAACGTAAGCACGGGGCCGTGAGGCAGGCGAGGCGTTAATAAAATAAAATAAAACAACCTCACGGAGGTGGGTGAAATGTAGTTATGGATTGGATAATAATACGCAAGGAATATGAATCCACCGAAATATCATTAAGTGATTTGGCTGAGAAATACGGTATTAAATATAGCACCATCAAAAGCAGAAACCAAAGAGAGAAGTGGAAAAAAGATGCGTCCAAAAATGCGTCCAAAAAGAAACAGGACGCAACTAATAAAACAGATAAACGCGAACGCAAAGACAAATCTCCTGTAAGCGCGGCTCTTGAAATAAGTCCTGAGCTCACTGAAAAGCAAAAGCTTTTTTGTTTGTATTACATCAAGAGCTATAATGCGACGATGTCAGCGATTAAGGCAGGGTACGCAAAGAGTAGTGCCCATGTTCAAGGTCACGATAACCTGAAAAACCCTAAGGTCGCCACTGAAATCAAGCGACTGAAAGGCAGAGCTCTTCAAGATCTATATATCGACGCACTCGACGTCTTGGAGGTATACGCCAAGATTGCCTTCGCTGACATAACGGAATGCGTCGAGTTTGGCTATGTCGATGAGCCTGTTTACATCGATGGGCAGAAGGTTATTGGTGATTACGGAAATTATCTTACGCATCCAGTGAGCTTCGTCACCATCAAGAACCACGACGAAGTTGACGGCTCGTTAATCTCTGAGGTAAAGCAAGGCAAGGAAGGTATTTCCGTTAAGTTCCACGACAAGATGAAAGCCCTTGAAGTGTTAACAAAGTACTTTGACCTATTGCCCGATAACCATAAGCGCAAGATCGAAGAGGCTAACCTTGAGCTGAGTAAACGAAAAACGGATGTGATCGAAGCGGAACTGGAACTACGTAAGGCAGAGCAGGAACGTAAATCGTTTTAAGTTGGTGATAACACGGCACGACATGCAATACTCCAATCCTTCTATGCAGGGGATCCATGGGTAAACCTCAGGCTTAATCTGATCACTGAACGCGGACCTAATTGCCAGGTATGCGGCAAGCGCATAGCTAATGCGCGAGAGATTATTGGGCACCATAAGGTTGAACTAACTCCTGAGAACGTACAGGACGCAATGATCTCTCTCAATCCGGATAATATTCTACTGGTATGCTTTGACTGCCACAACGTTATCCATAAACGATTCGGGCATCAGTCATTCGGTAGATCAGTCTACATCGTGTACGGTCCGCCAATGGCAGGTAAGCAAGACTTAGTGCAACAACGCGTACAACGCGGGGATATCGTCATCGATATGGATAGGTTGTATCATGCGGTATCTATGCTACCGAGTTACGATAAACCGGACAGCCTACTCAGCAATGTTCGAGGTATCCATAACCTGCTACTGGATAATATCAAGACGAGGTTCGGTAAGTGGAATAATGCATGGATCATTGGCGGGTACCAAGATAAGTATAAGAGGGAGAAGCTGGCGAGTGATCTAGGAGCTGAGCTTGTGTTCCGCGATGTCAGTCAAGAGGAATGCTTGAGGAGGCTAGAGATCGATGAGGATCGGCGGTACAGGAAGGATGAGTGGCGTGGGTATATCGAAAAGTGGTTTGAGGGATATACAACATAGCCCCCCGGGTCTAGGTTAAAAATAAAAGATTAGTAAAC
>Ga0209000_1002066_pt1 | contig 11509 bp, 10 predicted proteins | sample RifGroD2_FD_183998 | JGI IMG/M metagenome (GOLD analysis project Ga0209000, IMG submission 183998) | Groundwater microbial communities from Rifle, Colorado, USA - Groundwater D2 (SPAdes) (version 2) | ecosystem: Environmental > Aquatic > Deep subsurface > Groundwater | place: Rifle, Colorado...
CGCGGAAAGGCGGGGGGAAGGACGGCCTGGTGCCGGCGGCCAGGATGGCGGCGTCGAAAGTTTTCTTGATCTCGCCCTGCGGCCCGGTTATCGTAACCTCGTTGGGGCCGGAGAAGGCGGCCCGGCCGCGGATGACCTCTATCTTTTTCGCCTGGAAAAGTTTTTCCAGCGAGGTGCGGAGCTTCGTTATCACGTCGGCGCGGCGGGCTTTTACCTTTTCCCAGTCGAGCATGTCCGGGGAGAAATTGACTCCGGAGTTCTCTTTTAGAAGCTTGCGCAGGCCCTCGAAGGCGTGCACCCGGTGGCCGGTGTCCAGAAAGGCCTTGGAGGGGATGCAGCCGCGGTTAAGGCAGGTGCCGCCGAAATCCCAGGCCTCCACTATGCAGACGTCGGCGCCGAGTTCTTTAAGGCGCAGCGCCGCCGGGTAGCCGCCGGGGCCGGAACCTATCACGATGACTTTTTTAGACATATTATTCTCCTGTAACGGGGAAGACCTTCAGCAGGCCGGCTTCGATGCCGGCCAGCGCTTCTTTGAACTTGGAAGACAGCGTAGCGGAAAGCAGCGGCTTTAGCTCCGGAGCGTTCAGCGGCCCGGAGGCCGACATGGCGAGCTTGTTGGACCCCAGCTCCGCGCTGAGCGCGGCCTGCGCCGTCCTGGAGGGGCCGTCTATGGCCAGGGAGGCGTCCAGGTTTAAAAAATTAGTGCGCAACTTCAAGTCCTTCACCGAGACGACGGAATTATCCAGCCGGAAAGCCGCGCCGAACTCGCTCATCTCTATGTCCTCTATTCTGGGAGCGGGCTTGCCCATGGCCGCCGAGAAAAGTTCCAGGCCGCGGCTGACGCCGTCGCGCGCAGAATTCTCCTGCCCCGGGATCACCAGGCCGGCGGCGCTGAACGTGCCGGTGTAATTTTTTTCGGCCAGCGGCTTGCGCAGGTTGAAAAGGGTCCAGTCCGTGGAGAACCGTTCCAGCGTTATGGCGCCGTAGGAGACCTTTTCCGCCGCCAGACTGCCCTTGGCCGAGGAGAGGCCGCCGTATTCAAAGTTGGCGTCGGTGTCGAGCTTAACGCGCGCCGAGACCAGTTTGCCCTTGTAGACCGTGCTTACCAGGCCTTCGGCCTCCAGCCCGTAATTACCGCCGAACGAAGAGAAATGGGAAAGCGAGATGTCCGCGTCCTCCAGGGCCAGCGAAAGCCCGGAGGTCTCCAGGTCGGCCTCCAGCACGGCGCTCCGCATGACGAGCTCGCTGGCGTTCCAGGTGAGGTACAGGCCTTTGTCCGTTTCCGGCAGCATGGCCAGCAGGTCCTCGAAGTCCCAGCGCCCGCCCCGCTCGCGCACTTTCAGCACCGGTTTGTCGAAGGCCACCCGGGAGAAGTAGAGTTTGTTCTTGAGCAGCGCCCCGAGTTCGGGCCTTATGACTGTTTTTTCCGCGCAGAAAAAATTCCCTTTCGAGAAATCCGGCCGGCGGGAGACGCAGGCCTCTTTTATTACCACGCCTTTGAGAGGGGAGAAAGAAATGCTTTTGAACTTCACCTCGCGGCCCAGCTTTTTTCCGGCCTGCCCGCCGATCTGGTCCGCCAGGTAGCGCGAGAAACTGCGGTACTTGAAGTAGGCGAAGCCGCCGGCGGCCGCCGCGGCAAGCAGCAGTACTGCCAGTATGATGCGGGTGCGGGTGAAGTTCATCCGCTAAATTATAGTTTTATTGCGGCGCGGCCTCAAACGGAGGAGGGGAGCGACCCGGCGATGGCGGCTCTCAACAGCTCGGACTGGGCCGGGTCCAGGAAGATCAGGGAATAATTATAATAGCCGTCGCCGTCGCGCAGGGCTTTCTTTATTCTGGCGCGGACGTCAGTGAAGGGCGCGCGGCCGAGTTCAAAGGACAGCGCCAGCACCTTGCCTTCCGGCAGTTCGAAATGGCTGACCAGCTCCGCCTCGCCCGGCGAGAGGGTGCCCAGCCGGCCCCAGAGCGGCGGCAGGTCCAGCGAAGTCTTTATCTCCGCCGGTATCCAGGAGTCGGCGCTATTTAGGCTCATCTCTGTAGAACGCGAGCCCGCGGCCCCCGTCCTCCCCCGCGAACCACAGGCGCCCGTCGCGGGCCGCCAGGGCGGTTATCTTAAGGGTCCTGGAGGCGTAGGCGTCCAGTTCCGTCCGGGTGACTATCTTCTCCGGATCTTCGAGCGACATCTTCACCACGGCCCTGAGTTCCGGGTCGGCGGCCCACAGGAAGCGCGTGTCGCAGGTGAAGGCCGACAGTTTTTTGCCCGGGTATTTGAATTTCTTCAGCTCGGCCAGCGCGTCGCCGGGCATGCGCTTGGTGATGACGCCCGAGGCCGAATGCACGGTCCAGAAGTAAAGCCCGTCGAAGCAGGCCCCGTCCGGGAGTGGGGAGAGCGCGGGCGTGCGCGAGACCTGGGAGTAGCCGGCGTCCAGCAGGCGCTTCTCTATCACCCCGTTGGCGCCGGCCAGCCACAGCGCGTCCTGGGAGGCGGTCATGGCCGCCGGGGTGACCTGCGGCAGGCTGGTCACCCTGGTGATGTTGAAATTCTTGAAGGAATGCTCGTACAGGCCCTGGCTGAACCAGTCGCTGATCAGCACCGAATCCTTCTTTATTATGATGCCCGTAGGGTGCGCGTAGGGCAGCGCGAAGGAATGCGGCTGCGCGGCCTTGTGCGAATACTTCTTGTAGCCGTAATAGAGCCCGCCGGCGAAACCGGCGAAAGCGAAGAAAACCGCCAGGGCCAGCGCGGCCGAGCGGCGCCGGTTGCGGAGGGCGGAAGAGTCCAGTTCCAGCGGCGTGCCGGTGAGGCGCACGGCCTTGCGGTACAGCGGGCGCAGTTCCTCCTCGGTCCAGGGGCTCTGCGCGCAGTCCATCGCCCCGGCTTTCATCAGCTCCACGGCGCGGGTGGCGTCGCGGCGCTTGAGCAGGGGGATGACCGGGATAAAGGGGGCGACGCGCCTGATCTCGCGCAGCTGGATCTCCACCGGCGGCTCGCCGCCGTCGGCGGTGAACACCGCGGCCGGGCGGGCCTTTTCGAACACGGCCAGCGCGTCGTTAAGGTCGGAGGCGAACACGGCGTCGGCGCCGAGGTTCTTGAAGATCCCGCGCAGGATCAGCTTGTCTTTTTCCGAAGCGCAGATCACCTGGATAGTGTTGAACATAGCTTGTCGTTACCTCGAGGGGGGCGGGGGGATGGTCAGTACCGCGCCTTCCACCGGCGCGCCTTTGGAAACGTTCTTCCTGTTGGCGTCGTAGATGAGCTCCCAGAGGCTGGGGTTGCCGTAATATTTGCCGGCTATGGAGCGCAGCGTGTCGCCGGGAGCGGCTTTGTAGAGCTTGGGCCAGCGCTCGGGCGCCGGGGGTACGTATTTCTTCTGCGGCGGGGGGTTCTCTTTCTTGTACTGCGCCTCCAGGGCCTGCAGCTGGATCTCCTTCAGGTTGGTCTCCACTTCGCGCATGCGCCCCTGTATCAGGGTCAGGTCGGTCTCCAGCATGCTCTTGTTGACGCGCCCGGAGGCGATGGCGCTGTCGAGGTTTGCCTTCTGCAGGCGCAGGTCGTCTATCTGGTTCTTCAGGGTCTCCGCTTCCCTGGAGGCGTCGCCCACCAGCTTCTCGCTGAAAGTCTCGGAGCCGAAACGGTAGCCGAAGCTGAACCCGTAGTAGCCGGAGTTGGAATGGTAGCCGCCCCAGGGGATGGAATAGGCCAGGTCCAGGGTCCAGGGGAGGGTGTTGACGCCGAGGCCGAGGGCCAGGTACTGCCCGCCGCCCAGCGCCACGCCTTTGCCGCCGCGCGCCTGCACCAGGCCGTTAAAGAGCTGGTGCTCGGCGCCGAAGAAGAACTCGGAGTAGGAGCCCCGCGCGCGCAGGTCCGCCAGCAGCAGCGTGTCCTTGACGCGGTAGGAATTGCCGAAGGTTATGCCGGTCAGCGTTTTGCCGGCGCCCAGCACCAGGTCTGACAGCACCAGCGAGGTGCGCAGGCCGCCGCTGCCCTGCAGCTGCACGCCGGCGTCCATACCTATGCCGATGTGGCTTTTGAGCGCGTCGCGCAGGCTGACCAGCTTTACGCCGAAGCCGTAGAAAAGGGGCTGCTGCAGGTATTTTATGGTGGTGCGGTTGCCGACGCTGAAAGTCATGGAATCCAGGCCCAGGCCGCCCCGCTGGCGGATGCTGTAGTAGCCGAGGCCCGCCACCTTGTCCTCCGTGTCCGGTACCGGGCGCACGTACACCGCGGCTACCTCGCCGGAGGGGAACTCCCCGGCCAGCCGGCGGCCCGTCTCGAAGCGGACCTCCAGGTTCTCCAGGGTGGTCAGGTTGGCGGGGTTATAGAAGACCGCGCAGGAGTCGCCTTCCACGGTGGAGAAAGCCGAGCCCATGGCGTTGGCCCTGGGACAGGGGCGCATGAAAGTGTAATCCGAAGCGCCGGCCGCGGCCGGCAGCAGCAGGAAGGACAGGAGGGCCGTTAAGATCGGTTTGTTCATAGTGAAAGCTCTAATATATTATAATTGTAACTGAACGGTATTAAATTTATATTTCGTTTTCTTTAAATCCAAGGCCCTATGCGTCTTCTTTCTCTCCTGCTCTCCTCCGCGCTGCTGCCGCTCCTGGCGGGGCTTCCGCGCGCCGGGGAAATAAACTTCGTCTACCCCGCCGACGGCGCCGCGCTGCCCGCCGTGCAGAAGACCTTCGTCTTCGGCAACGTTTCTCCCGCCACCGCCCCGTTCTCCATAAACGGGGAAAAGATAGAGGTGCACTCCAACGGCGGCTTCATCGCCTACCTGCCGGTCGCTCCGGGCGAGTTCCTGCTGAAAGGCGAACTGGCCGACGGCACTACCGCGCAGCGCCGGCTCAATGTGCGCGCCGCGGCGGAGCAGCGCTCCTCCACCGGCGCCGTCAGCCTGGAGTTCACTTCCGGCGCCGCCGATTCCGAGGTTCTGCCCGGGGACTATCTCCGCGTTTCCCTTTTCGGCACGCCGGGCAAAGAGGCCGTCTTCTCGCTCGGCAAGCTGCTCAGCGACGCGCTCCTGGCCGAGACGCCGCAGGGCTCCGGCCGCTACTACGGCGTTTACAGGATAGCGGCGCAGGACCAGGGCAAGGACTTCCACCCAACCGCCCGGTTTAAAGCCGGCCTGTTCGCCCACGGCGCCTCCGCCAAGGCCAAAGGCCGCGTGCGGGTGCTCCCCGCTCCCGTCATGGTGGAGACTTCCACGGATACGGTGGTGCTGCGCAACGCGCCCGAGGGCGGCTACATGATGTTCCTGCCCAGGGGCGTGAAGCTGGCTTCGGCCGGCCGCTCCAACGGCATGCGGCGCATCCTCCTGTCCCCGGACTCCGAAGGCTGGGTGGAAGATTCCAAGGTGCAGGCCGCGGGCGGCGCGCCTTACTCGGCGGGGCCCCTGACCGAGACCGGGGCGATAAAACTTAAAAGAACCGATTTCGGCTCTTCGGCCGCCCTGACCCTTTACGAAAAAGTCCCGTTCATCGCGGAAGAGCTGGAGAACGGGCTGCGCCTTACGCTGTATTACGCCAGCCTCCGCACCAACTGGGTGGTCTACGATTCTTCCGATACCCTGGTCCGGAACGTCTCTTTCCGGCAGTCCGCCGTTAACACCGTACAGATAGACTTCGAGACCGGCCCCGGCGAGCTGTGGGGCTACAATATTTTCTACCCCGCCGGCTCGAAGACTCTGCAGGTGGAACTGCGCGCGCGGCCCAGGCCCTCCCTGGCCTGGCCCAAGCCGCTTTCGGGGGTGACCGTGGTGCTGGACCCGGGGCATTCCCCCTGGCTGAAGTGCGGCGACGCCAAGACGCTCCTCAAGGACGCCAAATTCAGCTCCATCCCGGCCTCCGGCGCCTGCCGCCTGGACGGCGCGGTGGGGCCCAAAGAAACTTTCGAAGTGAACGTCAACCTGGCCATAGCGCAGAAACTGCGGGACGAGCTCGCGGCCCTCGGCGCGGCGGTACAGTTCACCCGCCCGGGAGAAGAATTCGTGGACCTGGCGGACCGCCCTAAGCTGGCTAAAGACCTTGGCGGCGACCTCTTTATCAGTATCCACAACAACGCCATCGGCGACGGCGAGGACCCGTACGCCCAGCCCCGCGGCTTCTCCATCTACCACTACCACCGCCACAGCCGCGCGCTGGCCGCGGCGCTGCACCGCTCCTACCTGAAGAATATCCCGCTGCCCGACGAGGGCCTGCGCTTCGGGGATTACCTGGTGGCCAGGATGACCTGGATGCCGGCGGCCCTGGTGGAGAACGCCTACATGATCCTGCCGCGCCAGGAAGAACTGCTGAATTCCCAGGCTTTCCAGAAGAAGCTCGCCGAAACCATGGCGGAGGGGGTGCTTGAATATTTCGGCGCGCCCCGCCGGCCCGCGCAGAAAAAGGTGAAAAAATGAACGACTCCCTCGAACTTATCTCCAAATTCGCCGCCGACCTGCCCGCCGAGGCCGCCAAGGGCGAGGAAGCCCTCTGGGAGTACCTCGCGCGCCGCGGCGCCGGCATAGTAAACTGCCACGCGGCCAGTTTCTTCGAGGCCGACGACGTGCGCAAGCGCCTTACCTTCAAGAAGAGCATCGGCCCGGTGGGGGGAGACCTGGTAGGCGTTTCGTTCGGCTACCAGGGCGTGGTCGGTTTCTGCGCCGAAAGCCGCAAAGCCGTGCTGGTCAACGACGCGGAGAACAGCCCGCTTTTCACGAAGAAGGTGGACAAAGGTTCCGGTTTCCAGACCAAGTCCGCCCTCGCGGTGCCGGCCATAGTGAACGGCGAACTGCTGGGCGTCATAGAATTCATCAACTCCATCCCCGGGGCTTTCACCGACGCCGATCTCAAATGCGCCGACCTGATGACCGCCCTTACCGCCCGGGACGTGTGCGTGCTCAGGCTGGGCGCCACCATAAAGCAGATCAATCTTAAGGGAGAGAGCACCATAAACAACCTGTCCGGCGGCTTTATCGGCGCCGACCTGGAAGGCAAGGTGATCTTCTTCAACCCCAAAGCCTCGGAGATCTTCGAGGTGGGCCAGGAATATCTCAATAAACCCGTGGTGGAGCTGTTCCAGCTCTGCCCGGATATCGTAGGCGCCATAGGCGACGTGCTTAAGCAGGGCAAGACCGTGCGGCGCCAGGAATTCAAGTGTAAGGTGAACGGCAAGGAAAAGGTGATCGGTTACAGCTCCATCAACATGAAGGGCGTGGACGGCAAAGTGATAGGCGCCGGGATAATCTTCCAGGACATCACCAACCTGTAACCTCCGCCGTAAAATAAAATAAGCCGCGCTAGCGCGGCTTATTTTTTTGTCCTGGCGGCGTCCTACTTTACGCCTTTCTTGGGGCAGAGCTTCTCCACGGGGCACTCGCCGCAGAGCGGTTTGCGGGCGTCGCAGACGGCGCGGCCGTGCAGTACCAGGGCGTGCGCGAACCAGATCCAGTCCTCTTTGGGTATGGCCTTCATCAGGTCCTGCTCTATCTTGCCGGGGTCGGTATGTTTTGAGAGACCGAGGCGGAAGGCCAGGCGTTTGACGTGCGTATCCACCACCACGCCGGCGGCTATGCCGTAGGCCGAGCCCAGTACCACGTTGGCGGTTTTCCTGGCCACGCCGCGCAGGGTGAGCAGTTCGTCCATGGTGCGCGGCACCTTGCCGTTGAAATCCCTTACAATGGCCCCGGAGGCTTCCTTGAGCGACAGGGCCTTGTTCTTGTAGAACCCGGTGGAATGCACCAGCCGTTCAAGGTCCGGCAGGGGGGCGGCGGCCATCTCGGCCGGGCCGGGATATTTTTTAAACAGCGCCGGCGTCACCATATTCACCCGCTCGTCGGTGCATTGCGCCGAGAGGATGGTGGCCATCAGCAGTTCGTACGGGTTGTGGTGGTTTAAGGAACAGTAGGCTTCCGGGTAGGCTTTTCTCAGAGCGTTCAGAAGCCGGCCGGCAGTGTTTTTTGTTTCGGTAGGCATAGGGTCTTAACCGCGGCCGGGTCTCAGTTCAGCACGCGGCGAAAGAATATCTTTTTCCCCTGCGAGACCATGCCGTTTTTCGCTTTTTTGAAATCGGCGCCGAATTTCTCCGTGAAAGTGACTTCCCGCACCGAGTTGCTGTCGCCGGTGGCTTCCACCAGGCGGCCGCCGCCGGCGTAGAGCATCACGTGGGTGATGGCGGCTGGCCGGTTGGCGTCAGCCGAGAAGATCAGGTCCGCCGGCTGCAGGTTCTCCCGGGCCACGCTTTTGGAGGCGGCGAACTGGTCGCCGGCGTTGCGCGGCAGGTCCAGGCCCCAGGCCCGGTAGGAGAGGTTCACCAGGCCGGAGCAGTCTATGCCCCACGCCGAGCGGCCGCCCCAGTAATACTTGTCGCCGAGGAAAGCCCTGGCGGAGGTCATTATCTTGCCGCGCAGCCCGGCCGCGGGGGTTTTCTGCGGCAGCGGGTTAAGGTCTTTGGCAGCCAGCCGGCCCGCCGGCAGGGCCAGGCCGCCGGCCACGCGCAGCTTTACGCCCATGGAGAACTCGGCGCCGCCGGCCAGGGCGGTCTTGGCTTTCACCACCGCCGTGGCTACCTGCGGCAGGCTGAAGGCCAGCGAGTCCAGCTCCAGCCAGCCTTCGTAAGGCGAAAGGGTCTTGCCGTCGGTCTTAAGGCTGCGCTGTTCCACCGCGCGGGCCTTGGCCCAGGGAACGGCGACCTCCAGCAGTTCGGCCCGCTCGTTGAAGAGCAACTGGCTTTCTATCAGCTTGCCGCGCTCGGCCTTGTCCTTGGGGGGCATGGCGTACAGCTCCGTCATGTTGGCTTTAACGGCGAGGAAGCGGTTGAGGTCCCTGGCCACTATGTAGGCCGTGCCGTACTTGTTCTTAAGCCAGGCCGCGGCGAACTCGGCGCGCTTATAGACGCGCTCGACGGTTTTCTGATCCGGGGCGGCGGGGTCGTGGGTTATCACGTCGCCCTTGGCGTCGAAGCCGGTTATCACCAGCAAATGCCCGCGGGTCTTCTTGAGGGGGGAGTTCTTCAGTTCGTCCGGGCCGAACGTGACGCTGGCTATGACCGGCGAGCCGGCTTCTATGAAAGCGCGGGCTTCCTCCAGGGTGTTGAGGCGGGCCAGGAAGGCGTAGAGGCCGCGCGAGCCGGCATAGGCGGTATTGAGGAACCAGTTGCCGTAGATGTTCTCCGCCGAGTCCAGTACCGCCGCGGCGGTAGGCAGCGGTTCAGCTTTCTGGCCCAGGCTCGAGAGGGTCATGGAGAGGGAGACCGGGCTGCAGATGTCTCCGGCGTAGTTCACCTGCTGTATCATCTGCGAGAAGGCCGGGGCCTTTACCCGCGCCGCGCGGAACGGGGCCGGCTTGGCCGCTGCGTCGGCCTGGCTGTACGGCGCCGAGGTGTCGGTGTAGGAGGCCGCCGCCAGGCGCAGGGCGGCTCTGCCGGCGCCCGGGGTAAGCGTGAGGCGGTAGCGGAAGGCCGTGGCTTTTTCCTTAAGCTTCAGCACGTCCACATCCATCCTGCCAAAAGCGTTCTGCTGGTCTTTTACGCTGGTCCCGCCGGCGGGGGGAGTGAAGCGGCCGTAGCTGAACCAGGGGCTCCAGCTGCCGCCGGCTTTTACCTGGGCCTCGGCCTCCAGCGCGCCGCCGCCGGTGAAGACGGCGTCCGCCGAGAGCAGCAGCTCGTCGAACGGGAAAAGGGCCTCTATTTCAGACGAGGTCAGCTGCGCGGGTTTGGAACTGCTCTCCACGCGGAAGGCGGCCTCCGGGAAAGACGCGGGGACCAGGTTCTGGGTTTTATGGTCCTTGAAATCCCCGGGCAGAAAATGAGCCAGCGTCCAGGAACGCGGCGCCGACACCTGTGCGAGAGAAGGTTTAATTGCGGTCATAATAATGAGAAAAGCTGGAAGAATTGTCTGGATTTTCACTGTGCCGGTCCATAGCGTAGTATGCCCTAATCCTATCAAAATTGAAAAGCCTTGTCAGAATATATATTATTCATGAAACGGCGTTAAAGCGCCGGTCCTTTTTACGGGATCTGGAATTTAAGGAGACCTCATGAAAACATTAGCCTTGCTGACTTTACTGGCCCTCCCCTGCGGCCTTTGCGCCGCCCCGGAAACCAAAGAGCTTAAGGGGGTAAGCATGCCCGTCTCTATGGAGCTCGACGGCAAAAAGCTGAGCCTCAACGGCCTCGGCCTGCGCACCAAAGTGGTTTTCAAGGTCTATGTCGCCGGCCTTTACCTGGAGAAGCCGTCCAGGGACGGCATGGAGATCTCCGCCTCCGAGCAGACCAAGCGCGTGGAACTGGCCTTCCTGCGCTCCGTGGACGGCGCCGACGTGGCCAAGGCCATCGCCGACGGCTTCGCCAACAACGCCGGGAGCGCGCTGCCGGCCCTGAAAGACCGCATAGAGAAATTCGGCAAGTTGATCCCGAACGTGAAGAAAGGCGACCGGCTGGTCTTCCTTTACCGGCCCGGCAAGAACGTGGAGCTGGAATACGGCGGCAAAAATATCGGCGCCATAGAGGGCAAGGATTTCGCCGACGCCCTGTTCCGGGTGTGGCTGGGCCCCAAGCCTTCCGACAAGGCCCTTAAGGACGGCCTGCTGGGGCTTTGATGCCCCGCTGCGCGCTGCTCCTGCTGCTCTGCGCCGCGCCGGCCGCGGCCCAGATGGTGGTTTTCCAGCCGTCCCATCAGAGCGACACCGGCACGGACTACAACGAAGCGCTGACCTGCGACGCCATAGTGGAATACGCCATGGCCTCTCCGCCGCGCTACAGCGACCGCAAGGTCTGGAGTTACTTCCGGCCCGGCCTGCACCATTCGCGGGAAGGCACCAATACCAAGGCCGCCCATACTACGGCCCTGGAGGAGGGGCGGCTTTCGGGCTACGCCTGGGAGCTGAAAGAAGCCAACGCCATGCGGCCGCTGTTCTTTATAGGCGTGCACAATAACGGCGGCACCGGCCGGCACGCCGTCTGGGGCTATATCCACGACGGAGACCCGGTTGAGGGAGAGAACCGCCGTCTCTCCGATCTCCTTATAGAAGCCATCGCCCGCGCCACCGACCTGGAGAACCGTGGCACCCACCTGGACAGCACCACCGGGCGCAACGATTACCGTTGCGCCGCCACCGGCCGGCTGGCCTTCTACAGTATCGACGAGAACGTCAATAAAGCCACCTACAGGGTACTGCTGGAGATAGGCGATATAGACAAGAGCCGGGCTTTCCTGCTGGAAGAGGATAACCGGCGCGCCATCGGCGTGGCCATAAAGGCCGGGCTGGAGCGGTTCCTGGAGGGGAAAGAGGCCGCCGCCGGCCGCAGCGGCGTTTGAACCCCGCCTCCGTAAATTATAAACTATGCCTTGTCTTAGCTTCGGGGCATTGTGAAATGGTATCACGCGTGCTTTGGGTGCATGAGTCCCGGGTTCGATTCCCGGTGCCCCGATATACTTTTCAGACAGCCGCGGAAATTTATATAATAGACCTGTAGCTTTATTCCGGGATGGTGTAACGGTAGCACAAGGGACTCTGAATCCCTTTGTCTAGGTTC
>Ga0209000_1002069_pt1 | contig 11499 bp, 20 predicted proteins | sample RifGroD2_FD_183998 | JGI IMG/M metagenome (GOLD analysis project Ga0209000, IMG submission 183998) | Groundwater microbial communities from Rifle, Colorado, USA - Groundwater D2 (SPAdes) (version 2) | ecosystem: Environmental > Aquatic > Deep subsurface > Groundwater | place: Rifle, Colorado...
ACACCTTTAGACAAAATTGATAATAGAATATTTAATAAAGGAGGAGCAAACAACGTCACGGAATACACAAAATACATAGAAAACTTAATATTAGATTTATTAGTGCAAGGAGGAAGTAAAAAACAAGATTTTGGGAGAGTATTCTTATCTAAAAATCAATTATTCAAAGAATTCCATATGATTAATGATAATTACGTTTTCTGCAAGCGCAGAATATTAAAATTATCTAAGTTTATGAATATTAGCAAAGAGACTGTAGAAGAATGGTATGATTTAAATGATGATATGCTAGAAAGAAATTTAAATCAAGCACTTAAAAGTTTAGAGAATCAATCATTAATACTATGGTCAAGGGAGTTAACCGTGGCTGAAGCAATAGTAATGGCAGAAGTTACAAAAGATGGCACTGAGATAGTTAAAAGAAAATACATGGATAAATATGATGAGGAGCAAATTGATTATAAATATCGCGCTGATGATGAAATACAATTGAACTATAGAGAAGGAACTGACAAGGAAAAGACATTTATTTTAGAAACTGAAAAAGATACAATGAATGAATTAGGTTGTGATAGTAAGCAAAAAGTAATTAAATTAGGAATGTGGGAAACATTTAAAAATAAAGTTGATGATATAGTTCTAAAAGAGTTAAATATTGCGTTCTACTATAAGTCGTATAAGATATTATTTAATGAAAAACATATAAAAAAGGCAGTAGATGATATTTATGGTAAATGTGAACTAACTGAGGAAGAAAAGAAAGATAGTAAATATCTTATTAATAATGATGTAATTGATAGAACTATTACAAACGCAGAAAACAGACATGAAAAAGCAGTAAAAGAAAAATCTAAAATTATCGGCAAACTGAAAGATGATAAAGAAGGTAAAAGAACTAAAAGAAGGGCTGAAGAAAATTATTTAAATGATAATATTGAATTAGGAAATAGTTTGATATTTATAAATGCTACTAATATTAAAGATTCTGTCAAGAAAACTAAATTAGATATTATTGCTGATATAAATATGGATGAAATATTAGACAAATTATTAGATGAATTAGAATAAAAATAAAATCGACCAAAATTGACATGCCCTTTATAATATAGTTATTATGGGGACTTCAATTATGGTCGATTTTTATAATTTACTTTTCTCATTAGCTTGCAGCAGCCTTTCAATTTTGAGACAAGCTCAAAATAGCATTTATCAACTCTTTATTAAATTTTCTCTAATAATTCTTATTAATAATCTTCTCTAATCCCTCAATAAATACAGTGACTTAAGACCGTATGTCAGCATTTCGCTATTCGCTCAATGACTGAATTTATACTTCTAATAATCTTTTCTCTTATATCCTTATAAATACAAATATAAAGTATTTCCACGTGGAACATTTGAAGCAAAATATAAAATATTGCTATAATCAATTTATTTTGCTATACTATAGAAGTAAATCAAATACATATTAATCCAAAGGAGGTCAAACACAATGACTATACAATCTATACCATCCATTCAAGAATATTTCGATTCAACAGTTCAAAAAGTCCTCTCTGAAATTGGCTGCACAATGAATATTGATATCACAATGATTGATTTTGATTCTATCAAAAATCTTCCAAAAAAAGCAAAAAATCAGGCAATAGGAATATGTTGGCAAAATGAATTTGGACAATATCGCATAAACATTGATGAATTTTTTGTGGTAGAATGCTATAAATATTTTGTTTTAGATAGCCAAATCAGTACGTGGGAACTCTGCGAAGGTGAAACACTAGAACGTGTTATCTGTCATGAATTAGCTCATACTCAAGTATGAAACCACACGAAAAAGCATACTAATTTAACTAATGAGTTATTAAGTAAAGTAACTTTACCTAGAAAATATCATGAGTATATGGAAAAGAAAATTACAAAATTGATGCAAGAAGGTTAAAATTTAATTTAAGAAAGAAGGCACACCCTCATGAAAAAATTATTATCAATCCTAACCCTTTCCCTAACTCTCCTAACATCCTCCATTCTAACAACTTCTGCAGCACCCTCAATTATTCCTGGCTCTGATACATCATACACAATGATAGCACTAGCCACAAATAGTACCTACAATCCATCAGAATCTTACTACCATACTACTATCCAAAATGAAAATGGAAATACCTTTATAGTCCTAACCACCGACAATGTTACAAATAAATGGTTTGAGTGCTCAGTGGATTCCAATAATACACCACAAATTATCACCGATGATAAAATAATTGATCTTGGATTGCTAGAAGAAACAGAAAATTGTCAATAATATCTTATAGCAAATGGTAAAATAATATTTGCAAAAACCTTTAACCTATGCTATTCTATTGGCATAGGTTTTTTATTGTAATCAGTCCAAATCAAAAATCAAAAGAAAGCAGAGGTAAAATACATATGATCAAACTTACCGAACTCAAGCGCATGATAAAATCAAACTCATTACGCAAAGCATTTTACACCGAAGGGCTAACAAACGTAATCTTTAATTATGACAGAATGGTATTAATTGAATTAAAACAATGTGACCAACTCAAATTATTTAACTATCTAAAATCTATAAACTATGTTGATGATGAGTATAGTTTTGGAGAAAATGAACTTCACACGGATTCTGAACTTAAAAATAAATTGGAAAAACTAAAGGGCAATACATCAAGCCACACACAATGCTTAGTAGATACCGGAATACAATTTAATAAAAAAGGATTATGGGCAGATAGCCCAAAAGTAATATACAAAGTCTTCAAAACTAAAAAGGGATTAATGAAGATTAAAGATGAATACATTTGTATGTTAAATCAAGATATTAAAAAAGGAGTAGTATTAAAAACAAATGAAGCTCATTCAATGATTTTTATTTATAATAATACTAATGACTGTATCGGTGTAACCATGGGAGAAAAGTTTGAAATGGATGAGTTAATAGAATATACTCAGTGGGGATCTTAAGGAGCTTCACAGCTTCTTTTTTATTTTCTTAATACTAATTCCATCTATCCTATATCTAACCTCTTAGATCCCTATCCACGGGCCTTAAAACTTAAAATAAATTAGTTTGACATTGTGCTATCTATCAATTATAATCTTACTAACGAATCAAATATAAATATTAGGAGGAATACATAAATGAAAAAAGTATATGCGCTATGCGGAGCAACAGGTATTATTAAAATGTTTTCCAGTAAATCAAAAGCTGAAACAATGGCAAAAACATATAATCTTCAATGCAATTCTGATTCCTACTATGTTGAAGGTTATGAAGTAGAATAAATTTAAAGGAGTGCTGAAAAATGAGTAAAAACCAATGGTATGTACATACTGAGGGTTCAATTGGTTATATTAGCCACAATCTAATCCAATATACGCCAACTAAACAAGATGCTGAAAAACTACTAAAACAAGTAAAGAAAATTGATAAACTATGTTATGTTGACTTTGTTTGGAGATCAGACTTGCACCTTCCATTTTCTAAACTTCATGGAAAAACACCTATAAAAGTTGAAAGTATAATGAATGTACTAATTCCACTAATTGAAAATGATTTAAGATCATGGAATAGAGCATTAATTTAGAGTAGTAGAAATACTACTCTTTTTCTTTGCCTATGCTCCTTATCTTATCCCTCTATAATCCCTCCAGACCTTCCACGATTGACTATAAGCTCTTATAAATCAAATCTGATATAATCCTCTATCCTAACCATATTCAAGGCCACAAACGCAAATATAATTATTTTATCTTGCTATTGTAATTGCGCTCAATATGATTATAATTATAGGTAATTAAATAAATTCTAAGGAGGATTTGAGAATGCAAGCATGTAAAAATATTGCTCAAAGATCAATTAATGCGGAAAATAATTTTATTAATTCGGTTATGGAGCAATTTGATTTTTCTCAGAATGAAGCAGAGAAAATTTTGTCAGTCTATAAAAAATATAAACTTGTCAAAATTGATTATGTAACTGGACAATTCAATTTAAAAGATGGCAGGTTTTGGGATAGATATCCTATGGAAAATGCTTTAAAGTAAATTTATGATCACTTAATAGATTAGGCCAAAAACTTAATCTATTTCTTTTTATCCGGTAATTAAAACTCTTGTTTTATCTTATATACTAAAATTTAAAATAATTTTATTAAACCAATAGACAAATGGTATTTATTTTGATATATTATAAAGGGGATCATTTTTATCTAAAAGGAGTTGTCAATATGCAAGTTAACGAATTAAAACAAATTAAAAAGGATTTAGCATATTTAATAAACAAAAAAGAAGGAAATCATTCTTTAGCAGTTAAAATATATTGTGACGAAATTGACGAGTTTAACGTGGAAATCGAATACTCCTTAGACGGAGAATATCAAAAACATTTTTTTACTGATGAGTATGAAAGTGAAAACGAAGCAACAGTAAGAGCCAATATAGTATTAAAAACAGTTAAAAAATGGTTTAATATAGATGTAGATAATAAAATAGAAATATATAGTTGTTAGGACTTAATTATTAAGTCCTTTTATTTTTTCTAAAAATAGTAATAAAGAAATAAAATATAAATGTTGACATTACCCAAAATGAGCGTATAATAAGAAGTGTAGAGGCTAACTAAATACATTGACAGCAACGACGAGGTAATCAACCCTCGCGGATTGTTTAGGGGAGATTATGGTTCGCTCGCTCGCATTAGAGGGAAGGCTGAGTTAATCCTAAACGCAATGTATTAACCTCTACAAACTAAAGTAAAATATCTCAATAGGAGGTTTATTTATTATGCAAAAAACTAAATATAGTTATTTACCTGTTGCTCATAGGTCAGACAAATGTTCAGGTGAGAAAAGGAAAAATTTTTATTATTATCGTTCTGTAAATTTTTACTTGGAGTCAAAAATGGAAATTCCAGAAAGCTTATATAAGGATAATTTTTAGGGCTAGAAAACTAGTCCTATTTTCTTCTTTATATTATTTTAAGGAGGTGAGAATAAAAAAATGTACACAATCACATATTTTTGTTTAGATTGCAATAATAAATTTGGCGTGTTAAAATATGCTACATGGTGTCCTCATTGTTGTTCTAAAAACATTAAAAAAGAAATAGATTTAATCAAGAAGAATTCTAAAAAAATAAAGAAAGTAAAGGAAATGAATTAATAAAAAATGAAATACGTTAAAACCTATACTTCGAAGGAATTGCCGGAGCCTCATATCTATAAAAATAAATATTTACAAACTCTTCTATTTTATTCAATTATGTGATACTATAAATCATAATCAAATTTCGGTAAATTGAAAGGTGGTAACTACATATGAAAAACTTAAAATCTGGAATGATTGTCAAGCACAACAACCAATTAGGCAAACTGACCAGAGGCGCAGAAAAGAAATTATACTTCGTTCCGGCCAAATATTATGTGCAATCATGGGAGGATCTAACCGTAATCACAGAAGAAAATGTGCAGGATACTACCCACGATGAAAAAGTTGAATTTCTCAAAAATGATTTTACATGGGGTGACGTAATCAAGACATATACTGTCGGCGAATATGTTATTTTCGAATATATAGACGGTTATGACCTAGAGCATGAAAAAGTAAAAAATATTAGATTCCATGCTTTAATCAATTATCAAACTGTTAGCATTTCATATCATTCCTTGGATTCTTGTCTAATTGGTACAATTGCATATAAATTTGATGGAGCAAACTCTCAAGCAGCAGGATATTTCGAAAAAATGATTGGCATGAAAGGAGCGAATTAAAATGACAACTAAAGAGCAACTTGCTATCGGCGAATACTTTGTTGACTACGATGAGGAATCAGGATCTTACTGTATCTTCCATACTGATTTTAAAACAGATTTCGCCTTTGCATCATACGCCAGCGAGGGAGAAGCAGAAAGAAATGCAAAAGAAAGGAATGGTAAAAAATGAAAAAAGGAATGTATGATTTTAATGATTTATTGCAATGTAAATTGCATCTTCGGAAACATGGTGAAGTTATTTGTAGTGGTTATATTGTAACAAACATGTTTAATTTTTGTATGGCTGAAGGTGTTAAAATTACAGTTGAGAAAATATCTGAAACGGAATACAAATTCTTAAAGAGCTAACAAATAGCTCTTTTTTCTTTTCTCCTACCCTTTAAAAATCCATTTTTATGGCATATTTGAGTTTTTGAAAGTGAGCTATAGCAAGGGTTCTAGGTTTTTTATGTTTTATCTAGAATATAAATATAAATATCTATTTGACTAAAATATATTTATTATGCTATAATTCATTAACGCCAAATTTAAGGAATCGAAGGGAGCTTTTCAGAATGAAATACGAAGTAACGAGAAAATTCATAAGCGGGATCTTAAAGGGAATGACTCACACGGAAATTACCTCAGTAAAATTCGATGTAGGATTCATTTGTAGGAATCCAATCGGAGGAAGTGCTTATAAAATACTCTCTTGTAATCCAGTATAAACCAAAAAAAAGGAAGGTTTTACCCTTCCTTTAATAATTTTAAGGAGTGGTGCAACATGTTTAAGCCAATTACCAAAAAGCAGACCAATAGATTCCAAGAAAATTATGGGAAATTCATTTCTTCACTGTTCGGCGTTGAAGTTGTGGGAAATACCAAAAAGGAAGCAGAGGAATATCTAGCTAAATTCATCGAATGGAATATGGAGCCATTCCAGAAAATTTATCAATTCCAGAATCATCTTGCCATTCTGAAGCGCAGTCGGAATGCTATAAATCAATATGAGTATTCCAGAATTGAAAATGGACTAGCACAGGGATCTACAATATTTGAAGCACTGAGCGATAGAGCAGCAGAAACAAAAGGGAATGAATACTTCAGTCAATACTTAGATTGTGTTTAAGACTAGATAAAAATCTAGTCTTTTTCTTTGCCCAATTTTAACCCAAACATTCCCTTCTAAATTCATTTTCCCTTTTTAATCCCTCCCACAACAAAATCACTTCGACAAAAACGGCCCTTGTTGCCCTCAGATTGCATTCCCCTTTATAATTTACCTAGCATCGATTTAAACGTCTCAGAATCAAAATACAGTTATCCCGGCGCACAATAAATATAATTATATCGTCAAGTTGGTATTATTACACACCCAAGATGACAGTATTATATAATCATTATGATCACATTCCCACCAATGCCGGACTATAAACAATAAAATAAATATCTATACACCATATACATTAACACTATATTTTGCTATAATTAGTTAACAAATAAAAACAAAAAGGAGTTTTGCAAATGTTAAATTTTAAAAATCGCGTTGCAGTTTATCACTATGGGAAAAAGGTTATTGAAGCACTAGGAAGGATTCATGTAATATCTTCCGAAAGTTTTACGGACTTAAAACCTACTACATATACAAACAAAGAGGATTACACAAAATATTTAGACGCACTAACAGAGCAAGGATTAATCAAAAATAGCTATCAGATAGATTACGAAAAAGGAATATTATGGATAGATTAAGAGGAGGTTAAAAACCTTCTCTTTTTAATTTACTTAATACTTATGCTAATCCATTGTATATATAAATAATATTTGGTATACTAAGGTATAATCAAATTTTAAGGAGTGAGCGCGAATGTTAAAAGATATTAAAATTGGCACACTGGTAAAAGTAATCTGTTTAGGTGACGGATTCGAAGAAACAGGCCCAATAAAGCGTATTATCTCCCTTCATGGGGATATGGTTTATTATTATACTATTTTCGATGAGCGTGGAAGAAAAGGTTCAGCCTGTTTTTGTCAAAAGGATATTGATGCCGGAATAACTAAAATAGAGATAATAGGTTAAAGGTAAAATCTAAGGAGTCGAAGGACTTCTTTTTTATTTGCTTAATTTTGTTATCATTATCACATTACAGCCGGATCTATCCAATTTAATCATTTTTAACTCTATCTATCTAAAATACCTGCCACAAAAATCATGTTACAAGCGATTTAAAACATGATGCCTATACAATCACACTAGTAATATACTGTAATCGCTTGTAACACCGTTGTATAGTCTTAAAATTGATTATGGCCTATTTTGGTGTAAAATATAGTGTCAAGATCATATTATAACCCTTGAATTGTTTGTAAAATTACTACAATAAAATAGGACTATGTAAATGTAAAAATAATTGTTTTTGCTATTGCAATTAGTTCAGAAAGGTTTATAATAAGGTACATAGAGAAGCACACACAAACATTCTACTAAAGCTTTTCTACACTATCAAATCGTTAAATAATGTTTGATTAAAATTGACCTACGGAAAACAGGAGGTTTTGCCAATCACAGACATTTAACCTCAGTCCTACATACGCCAGAAAAAGCATTCTCTTAGGAGCATCCCTTATGTGTCACCATAATAAACCATGTAAGATTTAGCCGAAAACATCCTATTTTGACTTTGCCTGTAACAAAGGCCAGCTATACGATGTGATTAGACGAAAATCCTCTTCATCCAGTTTTATGGGTTAGGCAGGTAGATAGTGGGTTCCAGTGATAGAGAAGATCAAAGTTTAACCAAAAACTTTTAAAACCAGTTTGCATTGACGCGAACGGTTTAAAAAGAAGAAGATTAAACTGTACTAGACTTTTTAGTCTAGCTTAGAGCATAGCAACAAATTAAACTAAAATTTAAGGAGTTGTTTCAAAAATGTCATATACTCAACTTGTCAAACAATGGAAAAAAGAATCTGAAAAGAAAAATAAGCAAGAAAGAGAGGAAAGAAAAAGACAACAAGAAAAGTCAGAAAAGTTCAAAGATGCTATATATCTTGCAAAGGGCATTCAAGAAAAGCAAGAACAAAAAGAAATGGAGGACAAACAAGAAAGAGTATTAAATGCAAAAAGAAATATTCTTAATGTTTTACAATCCAATAACCCTTTCACTTATCCCCAATATTTAATTATATGGGATGTTTTGAATTATGATTATAATCAAATTATGAGTTCACTTAAACGAAATAAAATCACTAAATCAGACATTGCAGGAGCACTAGAATATATCAAGAATTTTTCTAATGATATTGTTTCAGCCTATTGGGAAGAGACTTTATTAAGTGTATAATCTAAATAACAAATGCTATGCTATGTTCTAAGCTAGGCTGAAGGTCGATAAAAACTCTCTTTCAAGCTATTATCTTTCCTTATCCCTTCTAAAATATTCCGAACGCCTAGAAAATCCACTGTATTAGTAAATTTTCTTAAAAGCTTAATTTTGTGAATGATGCAAGAAGCAGCCAAAAGAAAATAGAAAGTACAAGACAACGAAGCAAATAGGAGTATTTTAGAAGGGATAAGGAGTAAGATAAAATCTCTTTGCTTATACTTGTTCTGTTGTTTACCCTCTTAATAAGAGGAGGAAAACAAAATGGAAAACGAAGATATTAAAACATTCAATTGGAAATGGACTGAAAAAGGAAATACAAATATTGCTATTATAAATGGTGGCGGTAATGTCATTCTAAAAGGAAGTATTATTGTAGATGGAATAAAAGCGAACTATATTTTGATTGCTGAAACATTAGAAGAAATTACTGAAGGATTAGAACTTAAAAAATGGAATGAATATCAAATTATTCAATAACAAACACCAATAGAGGGTAAACACAAGAACAAGAGAAGCAAAGCAAAAAGAGAGAACAACCAAAAACATTCTACTAAATCCCTTTAGTTTATCCATTATTACAATTTAATCATAACAATCAACTTAAACTTGCATAACAAAATTAAAATGCAGGTTGTTGTAATTTAATGTTAAATTGTATAAACTAGGCTGAAGGGATTAAATTTTCCGCAAGGTGTGAACTTATAACATATAGGAGTTTAGACCTTGTGCAAAAATTTAAGAATGAAAGAGGTTTTTAAAAATGAGTAAGCAAGAATTTGAAAAGCAATGGAGAGAACATTCCAATTACTGCAAAGAATTTTCCAGAAATAATGGGTATATCAGTAAAGAGCTTTTTGAAAAATCTAAACAACTTTATTCTCAATTTAAAGAAATGCAATGTAAATAATCTAACCAAATAAAATGAAAAAGACATTTAAACGGAGTTCAAAATAGGTTGAAGCGCGGAACACCAAAAAATTCTATAACATTTGGTGTTCTTTGTTTGAGTCTATTAAATAAAAGGAGTGTTGTAAAATGGAAAAGAAGCCTTTACCGTGGAATGTTCGTCAAGTGTGCAGCATGATTCAAAAAGGAACTATCACGTTCGACAATCCCCTTCAAAGACCTGCCGATCAATGGACAATCGAAAACAAATCACTGCTTATTGATTCCCTATTTAGAATTTATTTGCCGGACATTTGGTTCATTCAGTCCAAAAATGAAAAGGGCAATACATACGACACAATTGATGGAAAACAAAGACTAACCATTATTTCATCTTTTCTGAAGGATGAATGGACGTTAACTCAACTTGAACCAGTCAAGATTGAAACAACAGGCGAAAAGGTTGATATTTCAGGCAAAAAATTCTCTGAATTGCCTTTAGATGCTCAAGACCAAATTAGGAATTGTAGTCTTAGTCTTAAAGCTTTAGAACTCGAAGAAGATGAAGACGAGGAGGAAATAGTCAGAGACCTATTTTACCGCCTTAATAATGGCAAACAGTGTTCCAGAGAACATCTTGCATTTGTTGTAGCAAAGAGGAATGTCCAGGAATTTATCCAAAAAATTATTAACGGACACAAACTATTTAAGGATCTTGCAAAATATTCTGCTACTGCTGTGAAAAAGTCTGACAGGGAAATGACAATTTTACAAGCAATTGTTTTAATCTCCGGTCAAGACTTTGCAAGCTTTACCACAAAAGACGTTGAAGAATTTTTTTATAATAAAGAAATAAATTCTAATGTTTTGGCAATTGCCGAACAGTCATTCACGGACATTGTAGAAGCATTTCAAAATGTAGAAGACAAGAAAATTCTAAAATTCCTTGCTAAAATCAATATTCCTGTTCTTGCTTTCATGTTTGCTCATGCTACCAATAAATCAGAGGTAACTAAAAAGTTATTAGTCTATATACCTAAAGCACTTCCTGCAGACGAATATAAAAAGTATACAGGCTCAGGCAATGTCAAAAAGGAAAATGTTAAAAGTCGTGTTAAGGGAATGCTGAACATTTGCGGAGTGGTAGAAAGGGAATTATTGGTTGAAGATGTTCAGCCTGAAGAAATCGAACAGGAGCAAGAAGAAATCATTGAAGAGCAACAGGAACAACCCAAACAAACTGAAAACCTTGAACCTGCTATAACAGATGCCCCTGAAGAGTTCGAGGATAAAGCAGAAAACCAAGAAGAACAGGCAGAAGAATCAAATGCAGATCAAGAAGATGTAAAAGCGATTCTAAATATTATTGATAATGTTGCTTAATTCTCCAAAGAGTTTTATTATTAAGCAAAGGAAAATAAAAAGTCCTTTGCTTAGTCGGAAAAATTCAAAGGAGT
>Ga0209000_1002074_pt1 | contig 11465 bp, 10 predicted proteins | sample RifGroD2_FD_183998 | JGI IMG/M metagenome (GOLD analysis project Ga0209000, IMG submission 183998) | Groundwater microbial communities from Rifle, Colorado, USA - Groundwater D2 (SPAdes) (version 2) | ecosystem: Environmental > Aquatic > Deep subsurface > Groundwater | place: Rifle, Colorado...
AAGATCCGCCTACCGCTGCTCTAACGGCTAGAAAGCGGTATTTATAAAGTTACCTCAGGATGTTGCGCGAAGTAGGTTCGAACTTTATCCTGAAAAGACCGCCAAATTTTGCAGCTAAGCCGATATAGCGTCTCGACACCGTATCGGCTTTTTCATTAAGGAACAACTCATGGAAATAGGAATCGTAGGCCTGCCCAACGTAGGCAAATCGACTTTATTCAACGCGCTGACCAAGGCGGGCGCGGCGTCATCCAATTACCCTTTCACCACGATCAACCCGAACATCGGCGTGGCGTCGGTGCCGGACAAGCGCCTGGACGCGCTGTTCGACCTGTTCAAGCCGCCGAAGAAGGTCCCTTCCTTCATCAAGTTCGTCGACATCGCCGGCCTGGTGAAGGGCGCCTCCAAGGGCGAGGGCCTGGGCAATAAATTCCTCGCCAATATCCGCGAGGTGGACGCGATAGTGCAGGTGGTGCGCGTGTTCAAGAACCCCGACGTGGTGCACGTCCTGGGCGAGGTGGAGCCGATCCGCGACATCGAGGTGATAGAGACCGAGCTGATGCTGGCCGACATGGAGACCGTGGACAAGGCGCTGGAGAAGAACCAGCGGGACCTGAAAGCCAAAACCAAGGACGCCGAGGAAAAGAAGGTCAGGCTCGAGAAGATCAAGGGCCTGCTGGCCGACGGGAAGCCCGCCCGCGACGCCGGCTATACCATAGAGGAAGTGCGCGATTTCAATCTCCTGACCGTCAAGCCCGTTTTCTTCGTGGCCAATACTTCCGAGCAGCCCGACAAGGAAGTGCTCGCCAGGCTGCGCGAATACATTAAAGCCCGCGGCGTTATTTTAGTGGAGATCTCCGCCAAGATAGAGTCGGAGATCAGCGAACTGCCGGACGAGGAAAAAGCCATGTTCATGAAGGACCTGGGCGAGAATTATACCGGCCTCGAGAAGATGGCCCTGGCCGGCTACCAGCTGCTCAACCAGATCTCCTTCTTCACCGCCGGCTCGGAGGACGAGGTCCGCGCGTGGAACCTTACCCGCGGCCTTAAGGCCCCCCAGGCGGCCGGGCGCATCCATACCGATTTCGAGAAAGGCTTTATCCGCGCCGAAGTTTATTCCTTCGACGACATCATGAAATACAAGGACGAGAAGGTGCTTAAGGAAAAAGGCCTGATCCGCTCGGAAGGGAAAGAGTACGTGATGAAGGACGGGGATATCTGCTTCTTCAAGTTCAACGTGTAGCCGTCAGCAGTTCATAAACCCCGGCCGGCTCGGCGTAGCCCTTGAATTCCATCCGGCCCAGGTCCCTGTAGCTGAAATCCTCAGAGGTCTTTTTTTGCACCGCGGCCGAGACATAGACGGCCCCGGCCGGGGCTTTGCCCTGCAGCCGCGAAGTGAAATTCACGGTATCCCCCATCACGGTATAATCCATGCGGGTCTCCGAGCCGATATTCCCGGCCACCACCGGCCCGCAGTGCACGCCTATCCCCACCCCCAGGGTCCTCTTGCCGGCCGCTTCCTGCTGCTTATTGAAAACGCTTATCTCCGCCTGCATCTCCGCGGCGCAGGCCAGTGCGCGCTTCTCGGCGTCGGGCTGGTCGAAAGGGTCGTTAAAGACCACGATCAGCGCGTCCCCGACGAACTTGTCCAGGGTCCCGTCATGCCTGAAGACCACGTCCACCATGCGGCTGAAATAAAGGTTGAGCAGCCTGACCAGCTCCACCGGGTCCATGGCCTCGGACATCGGGGTAAAGCCGCGTATATCGGAGATGAGGATCGCGGCGTGGGTGCGCCGCCCCTCGCTCATGATGGCGCCGCCCTCGGGGGAATCCAGGATCTTCCTGGCCACCTGGTGGGAGACGTACCGCGACAGGGCGCTCTCGGCCATTTCCCGGCGGACCAGGTTGTGGGCGAACTTCAGCACCAGCCCGCGCATCTTCCTGACCACGTAGCCGGCGAAAGCGCCCACCAGCGCCATGATCAGCATCTGCAGGACCGCCACGTAGGCCGAAATAGGGACCAGGCGGGGATTCCCGAAGGAAAAATACCAGACCGCGGCGTAGCCCGCCGCGGAAAAACCGGCGGAGGCGAAGATCGCGCGGCGGCTGTAGCGCAGCGCCGATTCTATGATCAGGACATAGTACATGGGGACCAGCGGCCCGTTATTCCCCTCCACCAGGACGAGGATGAGGGTCAGGAAGAGCGCGTCCGCGCCGGCCGAAACGTATTTCATCCAGCGGGCGTAAACGCCGCGGCGGTTCACCAGGTACCAGGCCGCGGCGGCGTAAACTTCCCAGGCAAGCAGCAGCCGGACCGCGTTCAGGTGCAGGCGGTGCCCCACCACGCCCAGCACGTGGAAATTGAACAGCTCGTTAAGGAAGAAGACCGCGATAGCGACCAGGCGTATCAGGTTTATCTTCCGCTCTCCGGACTTTTCCTCGGCGGAGAAGAAGGCGTCAAGTTTTTCTTTTGTCACAAAAATATCCGGGCGGGGACCGGCCCGCGGCGCGGGAGGCTAATGCGGCAGCCCGGCCATGTTTATCTGGGTCACCACGCCGGCGGTCTTGGGGTTCTCTATCAGGGCGTTGAGGATGGCCGGGTTCGTAAGCACGTTTACCAGGGCCGGGTTGGCCTTCAGGACTTCCCCCAGGGCGTTCGGGTCGTTTAAAAGCGCCCTGCCGCCGGGCGTGTCCATCAGGGCCCCGACCAGCTGGCTCCCGGCCACGGCGCTCACCAGCTCCTGGTTGTTCATCCCGCGCCGCACCACGTCTTTCCCCATGAAATTATTCAGGTTCGCCGGGTTCTTCAGGTAGTTCGCCAATGAAGCCGAGTTCCTGGTGGCGTTCTTTACCGTATCCCTGGACATGAACCCCTTCACGACATACTCGTTATTCAGGAGCGCGGCCACGGCCCGCGGGCTGTTAAGGAGTTTTCCCACGGCTTTGCTGATAGCGCCGTAGGCGGAACCCATGTTCCTGGATTTTTCGGCTTCCTTGGGGTCGGCGGCGGCCGCCGCCTGGTCCGGCCGCTGGACCGGGGAGGAGGACGCTTCCCCGGAAGAGCCGCCTCCTTTCGGGGCGGCCGTCCCGGCCGGCTTATTCGCCCAGATGATACCGGCGTCCCCGGAGGGCTCGTCCCCGGGCAGGTCATCGCCGGCGCTTTCGGCGGCCGCCGCCTTGGGGGCCGCAGGCGCGGCCGCCTGGGTGAAGGGGGCCGGGGCTTCGGTCTGCGTCTCCGCCCGTTCTTCTACGGAGGGGCGAGCGGTTTTGCCCGGCTGCAAAGCCCACTTGGTGAGCAGGACGCCGGCCGCCATGGCGACCGGAACGATCAGCACCCAGAGCAGCCAGCTTTTTCCCTGTTCGCCTTCTTCCATGGATCCTCCCTGCCGCCCCCCTTTAGGAAGGCCGGCGGAATTTATAGTCTCAAATATAGCAATTATTGGATTGCCGCGCGACTGAGGCGGAAAGGAAGGCCCGCCGGCCGGTCCCTAAGGAGCAGTCTGCCTCCGGACCAGGAGCCTCGCTTTTATCGTGTGAGCGAGGATCTCCAGGTCCACGGGCTTCGGCACATAGTCGAAAGCGCCCAGGCCCAGGCAGGAGCGGGCGAGTTCCTCGTCCCCGTTCCCCGTGACGATAATGAAGCCCGTGCCCGGCATCAGCGGGGCCAGCTCTTTCAGGACTTCCAGCCCGTTCTTGACCGGCATTTTTATATCCAGCAGTATGATGTCCGGGGCTTTTTCCCGCGCCAGGGCGATAGTCTGCAGCCCGTCGGCCGCTTCCAGGACCTCGTAGCCCTTCGAGGCTATGAAGCGCGAGAGCGCCGACCTCATCCGCCGGTCGTCGTCCGCCACCAGCACCAGGCCGCTTTCGTGCTTTTCACCGCCCTCGTTCGTCCCCTGGTCCGGCTCCATATATCAAGTTCCCCTCTTGTCTTTGAAATACACGCTGCCTGTACGGCCTTTAAGCGTCTTAAGATATTTCTTTATTTCGCCGGCCGTGTCAACTATACCGGCGTAATGCGCGAATTTCTTTTTTTCATTGGTCGCTATGGCGATGCTGAGCGTCATCAGGGGGAACTCGCGGATATCCATTTTGAGCTCCTATTCGAATTTATAGCCGTGCCCGGTGACGCTCACCAGGCGCGCGGCAAACCTGGGGCCCAGCTTTTTCCTGAGTGAGGAGATATGGGTCTCGACCGTATGCGGGTTGTCATAGGTGGCCATATCATAGCCCCAGACCGTCTCCAGGAGATAAGGGACCCCGAGCACCCGCCCTTTTTTTTCGAGCAGGAGCGTCAGAAGATCGAACTCTTTGCGGGTAAGCGCCGCCGGCTTGCCGCCCACTTTCACCGTGCGGGCCGCGGGGTCCAGTTCCAGGCCCTGTTCCCTGATCTTCCCGGCCCCGGGGCCGGAATTGGCCGAATAGCGCCGCAGCACGGCGTTTATCTTGGCCGCGAGCACCGAAAAAGCGAAGGGCTTGGTAAGGTAATCGTCCGCCCCTTTGCCGTAGCCGGCCACCAGGTCGGCCTCCCCGGTCTTCTCTCCTGAAATTATGATGACGGGGATGGAGGAAGTCCCGGCCGAACACTTTATGGCCTTGCAAAGGCTCAAACCGTCCATGCCGGGCACGTCCACGTCCGTGATGACCATATCGGGAGAGGAATCGCGGACCAGCAGGAGGGCTTCCGAGCCATTATCGGTGAAGATCACGGAAAAGCCGTGGTTTTCAAGGTAACGGCGGATGACCTCGAGCATGTTCCGGTCGTCTTCGACCAAAAGTATTTTTTTAGCCATAAAACCGCCTCACCCCAGAAGGAATTCTACCCTATTCCCCCACCACGTTCAATAGCGACTTGAACGCGGGAAGGCGGTCCGCCGCCTTATAATCCGGCCGCGGCAAGATAGCAGGGGGCGCACCCCTCTAAAAATTATAAAATTATCCTGTGAGCCTTGACCTGAACCTGAATCCCACGCTGCTGCCGAAGCTCGGGCTGAACCCCAAGCAGGCGGAGGCCGTGCAGTATTTCGCCGGCCCGCTTTTGATCATGGCCGGGGCGGGCACGGGCAAGACTAAGACCCTCACCTCCAAGATCGCCCTGCTGATAGCCTCCGGCATTTCCCCCTCCCGCGTCCTCGCCATCACTTTCACCAATAAAGCCGCCCAGGAGATGCTGCACCGCGTGGGGAAGCTCGTGCCCTATTCCGGCGGAATGTGGATCCACACCTTCCACGCCCTGGGCGCCCGCATTTTGCGGCAGCACGGCCGCCTGATAGGCGTGAAGCCGGATTTCGTCATCTACGACGACGACGACCAGAAGAAACTCCTCGGGCTCGCGATGGAGGAGCTGGGCTTCGAGGCCGAGAAGAACAAGGCCTCGATGTACCTCAGCGTCATCTCGCGCGCCAAGGACGACCTGCTGGATTCCCAGTCCTACCTGATCAACGCCCAGGCCGTGAACGACCCCTCCCGCCTGAAAGCGGCCCAGATCTACCACCGCTACCAGAAAAAACTTTCCGAAGCCGGCGCGCTGGACTTCGGCGACCTGATACTGCGCACCGTGGAGCTGCTCAACGCCAAAGAAGAGATCCGCGACTATTTCCAGGAGAACTTCCAGTACATCCTGGTGGACGAGTACCAGGACACCAACCACGCCCAGTACGTCCTGGTCAAGACGCTGGCCGCCAAGCACCGCAACCTCTGCGTCGTGGGCGACCCGGACCAGAGCGTGTACGGCTGGCGCGGCGCCGACATCCGCAATATCATGGAGTTCGAGAAGGATTTCAAGGACGCTTTCACGGTGGTGCTGGAGGAGAACTACCGCTCCACCGCCCGCATCCTGCACGCCGCCAACGAGCTGATCAAGCATAACAAGAACCGCCGCCCGAAGAACCTCTGGACCAAGGCGGACCACGGCGAGCCGCCCCAGGTGCACGAGTACGCCAACGAGAACGACGAGGCGCGCGGGATCACTGACCAGGTCAAGCAGCTCACCGCCCGCGGCGGCCTCACCTACAACGATATAGCCGTCTTCTACCGCACCAACGCGCAGAGCCGCTCCTTCGAAGAAGCCTGCCGCCGGGCGCGCGTCCCCTACCGGCTGATCGGCTCGGTGCGCTTCTACGACCGCAAGGAAGTGAAGGACGTCCTGGCCTACCTGAAGCTGCTCACCAACCCCTCCGACACCATAAGCCTGCTGCGCGTGATCAACAACCCGGCGCGCGGCGTGGGCAAGACGGCCCTGGACCGCGTGATGGCCCACGCCCGACAGAAAGAAATGCCGCTTTACGACGCCCTGCTCAGCGCCGACCAGGTTCCGGACATAACGAATACCGCCCGGCGCGGCATAAAAGAATTCCTGGACCTGCTGGAAGGCGTGAAGTCCGACCTCTTCTCGGGCACGCCGACGCTGATGCTGGAAAAGATACTCACCAACTCCGGCTACTGGAAAATGACCGAGGACCTGGCCGAAAAAGAGCCGCAGGAGTCGCTCGCGCGCCTGGGCAACCTGCAGGAACTGGTCAACGCGGTGAAAGAATTCGAGGAGCACTGCATAAAGGAAGGCGCCGCCCCCACCCTGCACAAATACCTCGAGGAGGTGATGCTCTCCTCGCAGGTGGACAAGCTCAACACCGACACCTTCGCCCTCACGCTGATGACCGTGCACCTGGCCAAGGGCCTGGAGTTCCCGGCCGTTTTCCTGACGGGCCTGGAAGAGAACCTTTTCCCGATCAACGCCGCCAACTCCTCGGAAGAGGACCTGGAGGAGGAACGCCGCCTGGCCTACGTGGGCATGACCCGCGCCCGGGAGCGCCTCTTCCTCACCTGGGCCGGAACGCGCCGGGTCTACGGAACTACCTATCCCAATTTAGCCTCGCGCTTCATTTTCGAAAGCAAGGTGGCGCGGGAGACTTCCACGCGCCCCGGCGAGGAGGACGTGCAGGTGATCACTTCCTACCAGCCGCCGCCGTCCATCCCGCGCATAGGCAAAGGCAGGCGCATCATGCACCCGGTACACGGCCCCGGCCGCGTGGTGGACCAGGTAGGCGCCGGGGAATTCGCCAAGGTGACGGTGGTTTTCGACAGCGGGGTGCGCCAGACCTTCATGCTCAAGTACGCGCCGCTGCAGCCGATATAAAGGATTGGAGGGTTTTTTATGGCTTCTAAGGAACATTCCGCCGGCGGGGTTATCTTCGAGGACGGGACCGTCCTTTTAATTTTAGTGAAGAACCTGAAAGGGGACCAGGTCTGGACCTTTCCGAAGGGCCACCTCGAGCCCGGCGAGACCCCGGAAGCCGCGGCCATCCGCGAAGTCTCCGAGGAGACCGGCTGGGACTGCGAGATAACCTCGCCCCTCTACAAAGCCGAATACTCTTTCCTGCGCGGCGAGATGATGGTGGACAAGGAAGTGCACTGGTTCCTGGTAAAGCGCGTCGGCGGCGACGGCCTCCCCAGGACCCCGGACGAAGTCCTGGACATGAAATGGCTGCCGCTCGCCGAGGCGGAGAACGAGCTCATCTACAAGAGCGACCTGGAGATAATAGATCTCCTGAAAAAGTTTTAAGGAAACTACCGCTTTCTTCCCGCTACCTCGCGGATGGTCAGGGCCGGGCTGAAAACAGCGCGGCCTTTCCTGACCGAAACCTTGTATTCCACCGGCCTGAAGAACAGGCCCCATAAAAAGAACTGCGCGCCCCGGTTAAAAGAGGAAGCCGAGCGCACCGCCGCCGCTGCCGCCTCCACCCGCCCGGTTCCAAGCCCCGAAAGAGCCCCTTGAAGATATCCCGCCCCGGCCTTCTGCAGCGCGGCGTCGAAGGCCCCGGCCGCGGCGTCGAGCTCAGCGCGCGCCGCCGGGTAAGGCGAGCCCGGGAAAAAGGCCGCCAGGTAGCGGTAAAAAGCGTAATCGTAAAGGCAGGAAAAACCGGGGCCGGAGGCCCTTCTCTTCAGGTTAAGCAGCCCGTCGTAGGCGGTGTACCTGAGGTAGAGCGGGGCGAACTCGTTTTCAGCGGAGTTCACCGCCCGCCCAAGGCCCGCGAGCGGGATTCCGCCGGCTTCTATCCGGGCGGCGGAAGCGGCCAGCTCCTCTCTCAGCCGGGATACGGCCGGAAGAAGCTCCGCGGCGCCCGGCTCCGCGCCCAGTTTTTTCAGAGAGGCTTCAGCCTCCGCCAGGGCGGAGAGCCGCGAGCGCAGGGACAAAACGGCCAGGGCCGAGCGCAGCTTCAGGCGCAGCTCCTCCAGCCGCCCGGATTCTTTCTCCGTGACGGCAGCCCTCCCCTTGAGGGCCGAAGCCGCCACGATGAATTCCCTGTAAAGCGAGAAAGCGGCCGTGTAAGCGCCTTCTATCTCCAGCCGCGGGCCGCCCCCGCGGGCGGATTCCAGCCAGGCCCCGGCCTGCGCTACCTCCCGCTCCAGCCCGGACTTGTCCAGGCGGTAGGCCGCGTAATCTATCGAAAAGAAATTGCTGCCGCCGGAGCCCGGGCTCCCGGGCCTGACTTCCGGCCCCCCGGCCCCCTCCTGCCGGCCCTCGTAAAGCCGCCGCGCCGCCAGCTCCAGCGCCTCTTTGGAGACGGAAGCGCTGCCGGCGGCGGCGTTCAGGGCTTTTATCATTTCCAGGAAGCCGGGGTTGAACTGCCATTCCATCTCCCGGGTCTCTATCCTGTCATGCAGCCGGCCGCCGGCTCCTTTCATGTTCAGGTAAACCTCGGCGGCCTTGGCCGGATTTTTCTTTATCCACTCCAGGAGCGCGCCCTTGGCCCCGGCGTTCGTCTCCAGCCCGTCCAGGTCCACGAAGCGCCCAGCCTGGCCGGCCTCGAGTATTTTATCGGCCAGCTCGCCGCGGAAGAAAAGGCTGGTCAGCAGCCTGTCTTTCACGGAGGAAAGCTCGGCGGCCTGCGCGTTCTGCGGGCTTAGCCCGGGTTCGGCGCGGAGGAGCCCGCCCGGAAAGGGCGCGGCGAAGAGCAGGGCGAGGAGCAGCGGCTTTATAACCATGAGCGGAACAGGTAGAGGAATTTGGAGACGGCCTTGGAGATGAACGGCCTGTTCTTCACTTCCTCTAAAGTTATCAGCTTGCACTTCTTCAGGTCCTCGCGGAAAGCCCGCGTCATGACGGCGCCGAAAGCCCCGTCGTGGACGTTCAGGTTCAGCTCCAGGTTATAATGGAGGCTGCGGTGGTCCAGGTTGTGGCTGCCCACGGAGGACCACTGGCCGTCTATCACGGCGGTCTTGGAATGCAGGATCGGACCCTGCCACTCGTAAACCTTCACGCCGTTCTTTATCAGGTGGCCGTACATGGCCCACGAGGCCAGGCGCACATACGGGTGATCGGTATCCCGCGGCGCTATGATCCGCACGTCCACCCCGCGCTTCGCGGCCTTGACCAGCCGCCGGTAGACCAGGCGGTCGGGCAGGAAGTAGGCGTTGGTGATGTAGATGTATTCCAGGGAGCGGTCTATGGCGTAGCGGTAACTGCGCCTTATCGAGCGCACATTCCGTATGCCGCCGGCATAAAGGACGGCGACGCGCTTGTCCCCCGCCTTCTCCGGTTCGGAAAGCGGCAGGCAGGGCTCGGCCGGCCCGCTCAGCGGGGTGGAAGCGGCCCAGGCCTCCCAGAAGATCTTTTCCACGCCGGCTACCACCGGGCCGCTGACTCGGGTCAACGTGGCTTTCCAGCCGCGGCCCCCCATGGATCTCGGCGCGTCGCTTTCCGTCACGTTGAACCCCCCGACGAAGGCCCAGCGCCCGTCCACGCAGACCGTCTTCCTGTGGTCGCGCTTTATCCAGTTCCAGTAGGGCTTCCAGTAGATGACGGGGCGAAACTCGGCCACCTTCACCCCCGCCGCCGCCAGCCCGGAAAAGAAACCCCGGTCCGTGAGGATGGAGCCGACCGAGTCGTAGATCAGGTAGACCGCCACGCCGTGGCGCGCTTTTTCTCGGAGCAGGTCGCCCAGCGTCCGCCCGATGGAGTCGTCGGAGAAAGCGTAAAATTCGAGCAGCACGAAGTCCCTCGCCCCGCCGATGGCCGACAGCAGTGCGGGGAAGGCCTCTTCGCCGTCCCTCAGCAGGACGGCCTCGTTCCCGTCTATCGCTTCATGCGGGGAGACGCAGTAGCGGTTCCACTTTTCTTTTTCCTGCATAGGGCTTTTTCCAGTTCCTCGGCGGCCCGGACGTCGAAATGAAGAAGGGCGCTCTGGTACTTGTTTTCCGGGTCCCCGGCGGGGACTTTCTTCAGGAGGGCCAGCTCCCGGCAGGCCTCCTCCCGGCGCCCGCCCGCGGCGTGAACCGCCGCCAGGTCCAGCCTGGCCCCGGCGAAACCCGGCTCCAGGGACAGGGCGCGCCCGAGCGCCGCCGCGGCGCCGGCTATGTCCCAGCAGGCGGCGAAAGCCGCCCCTTCTTCGGCGGCTATGAAAGCGTCCTTCGGGTTCTCCAGGGCGGAGGAGCGGGCCAGCGCCAGCGCGAGCCCGCTGTTCCGGCCGGAGCGCGCTTCCCCGTAGGCGCGCTCGATAAATTTATGTCCGCCGCCATAGTGCCCGGCGGCCGGGCCGAGCGCCAGCCCGCCCAGGCAAAGCGCGGCCAAAGCCGTTTTCCAGCCGAATGCGGGCCCTGAGGGCGGGACCTCGGCGGGGATCGGGCCGCCGGCGGAGAAACCGAGCGAGCCCCAGAAAAGCAGCGCTACCGCCCCGGAGTAAAAAACCATATCCACCCCCCCCTGGAGCAGGACGGCCAGGGCGCAAAGCTTCACCGGGAGTTTTTCCCTGCCGCCGGACAGCAGGGCCGCGGCCGCCGAAGCCAGGAAAAGCAGGGCCGCCGGGAAACCGGCCTCGGCGGCCAGGTTCAGGAGCTCGCTGTGCGCGTGCAGAGTGTTGTGGCCGTAAAAAGAGAGCCCGTCGAAATACGGGAATTTAACCGCCTCGAACACCTTGCCGAAAGAGCCGGGGCCCCAGCCGAGCAGCGGGCTCGAAGCCGCCGCCTCGAGCGCGGCGCCCCAGAGGCGGGGCCTGGCGAAAGCGCGGGGATCGTAAAACTTAAGGAGGCTCTCCCAGGAGGAAACAGGCAGCAGGGCGGCCGCGGCCAGGACCGCCAGGAGAAGTCCCGCCAGCCATTTCCAGCGGCGCGAAAGGGCCAGCCCGGCGGAAGCGCTCAGGAAAGCGGCCAGCGCCGCGCCCCTGGACACCGCGGCGTAGAGCCCGGCGGCCAGCAGCAGGGCGAGGGCCGAATAAATGAAGCGCTTTTTTTTCTCCCCGGCCCCGGACAAGGCCAGCACGGCTGCCGGGAAAGCCGCCGCGCAGAAGGCGGCCGAATAGTTCGGATTGGCGCCGATGAAACCGGTGGGACCGTGGCCGGAGAGCCTCTGGAAGACCAGGAGGGCGGCGGCGGCCGCCCCCAGGCCGAGAACGGCCGCGAGCCAGGGGTCACGCCCCTCTTCGGCGGAGACCGCGTAAAAGAAAAGAAAGCCGAAGACCGCGTACCTT